>Ga0209512_1001469_pt1 | contig 28890 bp, 25 predicted proteins | sample frozenSSSSmetaG_FD_184142 | JGI IMG/M metagenome (GOLD analysis project Ga0209512, IMG submission 184142) | Glacier valley bacterial and archeal communities from Borup Fiord, Nunavut, Canada, to study Microbial Dark Matter (Phase II) -... | ecosystem: Environmental > Aquatic > Freshwater > Ice >...
GATCAGATCGCATGGGCTTGTCGCGCCGGTCGTGCAGGGAACGAGCGAATTTGCCATATTTGGCGGTAAGCTGGCGGATGCCGGAACGACGGACATCGTGGCCGCTTGGGTCGCTTGTTGTGCGCCCACTTGCAGCGGAGAACTGGACAGACTGCTGGTGATTAGCGCGGCAAAAATTACTACAGCGGCGGCAACTTTGACGAACCCTATTTTGATCTTCATCGTTTTCACTCCATCTAATGATGCATAGCTTTGGTGTAAAGCTCTAAGGCTTATTGAACCATGTCGAGTTCTTTTCTAGAAGCACTACCTCGTACAAAAACTCGTACAGATTTGGCACAGGATGAGTTTGATTAATATATTCACAAAGTGAAGGCTGGTATGATCGCCAAGATGTCGTTTGGTCAATGGCTCAAGCAGCGCCGCAAGGCCCTCGATATGACACGGGAAAACCTGGCCCAAAAAATTGGCTGTGCCACCGTCACACTCTATAAAATCGAAGTGAATGAGCGACGGCCTTCCAAGCAAATAGCAGAACTTTTAGCCGAATACCTCAACATCACGCCCGATGAACGCCTAGCCTTTGTCCACTTTGCCAGAGGCGAACCAACGGAGTCTGCTGTGCCCTGGGGTACGCCCTTTCATCCTCCAACAAACTTAGTCACATCTCCCACACTGCTAATCGGACGAGACGAAGATGTGGTCGCCAGATGCAGGCTGCTGCTCCAGCCGAAGTGTCGTTTGCTCACGCTCATCGGCCCGCCGGGGGTCGGAAAAACCCGGTTGGCGCTCCAGGTTGCTGACCAGGTGCTGGATAACTTCGCCGATGGCGTATTTTTTATCGCCTTGGCCCCGGTTACCGATGCTAATCTTGTGCCCACGACGATTGCCAACACACTCGGACTAGCGGGCGTTGGCCCGCAAACACCGCTGGTACGGTTAAAAGCCTTTCTACGCGACAAAGAGCTACTCCTGCTTCTAGACAACTGCGAGCAAATACTATCGACAGCACCGCAAATTGCTGAACTCCTGGCTACGTGTCCAAGGCTCAAAATTCTGGCGACCAGCCGCGCACCCTTGCGCATTCGTCAAGAGCGACAGAGTCCCGTTTCCCCTTTGGCCGTGCCCGATCTCGTCCGTCTGCCGGATTTGGAAGGCGTGACGCGTTACTCAGCCGTGACGCTCTTTATGGAACGGGCGCAGGCGGTGAAGCCAGATTTCTCGCTCACCCAGGAAAATGCACCGACCGTTGCGGCCATCTGCACCCGGCTCGACGGCTTGCCGCTGGCAATTGAATTGATCTCGGCGCGGGTCAAACTCTTGTCCCCCGCGGCGCTGTTGGAGCGACTGCAGGGGCGGCTGATGCTCCAATCCGACGGGCTGCGTGACCTTGAGCCGCGCCACCGGACGCTGAATGCCGCGATTGAGTGGAGCTATCAACTGCTGAGCGCAGACGAGCAAACGCTGTTCCGGCGGTTGGGAGTATTCGTTGGAGGGTGGACGCTCGAAGCTGCTGGGGCAGTTTGTCTGGAAAACTTGAGACTAAACATTCTGGATGGTCTGGCCTCGCTGCTGGACAAAAATCTGGTGAAGCAGGATACGAGATCAGATGGCGATCCGCGTTTCATGATGCTGGAAACCATCCGGGAGTATTCTCTGGAACAAGCGTCATCGCACGACGAACTGGACGATTTGCGAAAGCGCCATGCCGACTATTTCACAGCCCTGGCGGAACGTACCGGGTTACGGGCAGATCTTGTGCGCTGGCTGAATTTTCTGGAAGCAGAACATGATAACTTCCGGGCAGCGTTAGCGTCGGGCGAAACCGGGTTGCGCCTGGCGGTGGCCCTATGTGTATTCTGGCAGCGACGTGGACACTTGAGCGAGGGGAGTGGTTGGCTGGCTCGTATGTTGAAGCGGCATGAGGTGGGCATATCCTCCGGGTCACCCACGGCGGCAAACCACGCGCTTCGGGCAAGAGCGCTCAATTGGCTGGGGGTGTTCGGCGTGTTCCAGGGCAACCTGGATGCTGCGCAGCCGCAGAATGAGGAAAGCCTGGCCTTGTTCCGCGAACTTGGGGATACTGCGGCTACCGCCGAGGTGTTGAGCGATCTCGGAATGCTATTCCAGATGCGCGGCGCTTACGAGCAAGCCGATGGAGTCTTGGAAGAAAGCTTGACCTTGTTCCGCGAACTTGGGAATACATGTGGCATCGCGTGGGGACTCTTCTTCCTGGGCACGCTAGCTTATACAAGGGACCAGGCCCAACGGGCAGGCACACTCTGGGAGGAGAGCTTGATTCTTATGCGGGCAGAGGACGATAAATTAGGCATTGCTGCTGTTCTCGCGCATCTCGCCATGGTGCTACTTGATCAGCACGACTACGGGCGGGCAGGAGCACACTTGGTGGAGGGCTTGACTTTATTGCGGCAACTAGGCGAACGCTATCAAATTGTCCATACACTGGAGGTGTTCGCATGGCTGACATTGGTACAGGAGCAACTAGTGGATGACATGGGGTCTAGTCTCCTCTCAGCTGTGCGAATCTTTGGCGCGACGGAGGTTCTCCGCCAGACCCTTAGTATCCCGATGCTGCCAATCTATAGACGGCTCTACCAGCGTGGTATTGCTGTCGCGCAGGCTCAACTCGATGACGCAGCCTTCGCGGCAGCATGGGCAGAAGGGCGGGCTATGACGCTAGAGCAGGCGCTGGCCTATGCGCTGGAGACTTAAACCCACGTAAAAACACAGTGGTCAAGACAAACTACAGCGCTCTGGTATCAGGGGTCACAAAAGATTTTTTGACCTGCGATGGCTCATCCGCACTTTCCGTGAATCGCTTTTTTGCCTGGATAAACTCGAACAAACAAGTAGGCTGCGCATGGTTACTCTAGTCGATAAACTGGCCTGAATGATAAAAAAGCCGCCGCTTGCCAGGATTTAGGGGTGGTCGGGCACGTCGAAAGGCTTTATTTTTGGTGGCGTATCTAAATCGGGGCATGACGGTAGCGTGTCGAAGACACATTATCCGTAATCATGCAGGCCGAAGCTTACGAACGGCTTTAGTTAGGACGCATCATGCGAATACGGAGCAGATCGAGTTTGGCACGACCATACATCTGGCGTTTGAGGGTTTTCAGACGATTAATTTGACCTTCAACTTGACCATTACTCCACGGTAAAGCTATACCAGCCAGTACTGCGGCTTTATCGCGATGAAGCCCTGTCGCCAACGTGATAAAGGGCGTAAGCGTGCCGTTGAGGGTGTCATGTAGCCATTGATTGAGTTGCGTCGGAACCCGCTTGTGTACGATAGTAATGAACGTTTGGGCGAACTGATAGGCTTGTTCGAAATTAGGATGGGCTTGTCGTAGCATCAGCAAGTCTTGGCACTCGCTTGGCTTTAGTGCAGCGGGGAAGGTTGTCCACAAATGGGCTGCTTGCCAGGGGGTCAGACGCCGCACCGTCGCTGGAACCGTGACGGGTTCGGTAGGATGCGTGGGTAAGCCTTGGCGTAAATGCGACACGTAAATAAATACCGCTCTGGGTGAACGGTCATAACCTTGCTGGCAAATTTCTCGCCATAATTGCTTCGCTACATGACAGCCTTCCGCCCAGCGCCGATCTAAATAGGCCGTAAAAGGTCGTAGCGCTTTGGAACCCACCGGGTACGCTTCTCGTTCAGGGAAATGACCGGCCTTTAGATACTTGGTGACGGTGGTGGTGCTGATCTCCAGTCGTCGAGCGATGGTTATCAGGTTTTCACCTTGATCCCGGAGCGCCAGCGTTTGTTCGTAAAGGGCATACCGGCGTTCCCGGCTTCGCAACTGCCCGAGCGCCCGTTTAGTGGTCGGCGGGTTAATGGGGAGAACCACCCCTGACGGAAGCGGCGCTGGCGCGGCAGGCGTGGCAGGCGCATCTTGGATGGCCAATGCCGCGCGATGTTGTCCAAGCACCTGCACCACCGCTTCGGACAGGTTTTCGAGCAAATGCCAACGGTCGGCCACTTGAATCGCCTGCGGCGCACCCCGTTTTATGGCATCGGCATAGCCTGTCCCGCGATCCCGTGAAACGACCGTTACCTCAGGATGCGTCACCAACCAGGTGACGATACTTTCGCTTTCCCGATCAGGCAGGAGGTCTACGACCTGATGGGTGACCAAATTGCATAAAATCGTGCCGTAACGGATGCCTTTGCGCCAGGCCCAATCGTCCACGCCCAGAATTTTGGGGGTGTCGCCATCAGGAATCCCAATACGTCTTAAGAGACGCAACGACGTGTCGCCGCTTGCAATAAGTCCTTCCTGTTTACTCAACCGTGCGCCACCTTCACCACCCGCCGACAAACTGATATTGACCAGCCGCTGCGTCACCCGATTGGTGCGACGCGCCGAACGAACCAGAAAGGATGACACCTGCTCGACAAAGTTTTTCCGGGCGCAACTCGGATTCTGACACAAGAATCGGCGCACACTGAGCCACAATCGCACGGGTTTTTCCTGAATCGGCAAATCTTGCGGATGCCGCTCATAGCGGCTGTGAACCGCGTGCGATTCAGCTTGGCAATCGGGGCAGAGCGCCGACTTGCTCAATACATTGGCGGTTACCGCCACCGTTTCTTGCCCGGCTTCCTGTCGTGCATCAAGCATTCGCAACCCTGGCATCGTTATCAGCTCGTGAACCGCCAACATGTCTCGCCTCTTTTTTCGCTTTGCGGTGATTCTACCTTTCACCACGCGATTCACGGAAAGTGAGGATGAGCCCCCTCGATAGCGGTTTAGAAAAATTTCACAATCGGTGAGGCAGGCGGCTAGCGACAAAACGCCTGAGAACTATAAATCGCAGGCGTTTTGAAATACACTCCCGCCCGAAGAGATGACTAAAGATTGCCGTTATTTGCTCAAAAACGCATGAGAAACAAACAGTAAATGACCACCGCCAGAGGCGGTGGCTTTAAATGCAGCACCTAGAAGGTGCGTCCTTACGGTGCGTTAGTTAGTCGAACAAGTGCTGCTGTGTCTGTTCAGCTTGCTTTTCCTGCTTTTCTTGCCACTGGACGTACTTGCGGATTTTCTCCTCGTCTAAACCGATGGTACTGACACAATACCCACGTGACCAAAGATGACGTCCCCAATAGCGTTTGCCGAGTTGTTCGTATTGTTGAAAAAGGCGCAAGGCCAGTTTCCCTTTCAGATAGCCCATGAATTCCGAAACGGAATACTTGGGTGCCAGTGAAACGACCAGATGGACGTGGTCGGGCTGGATGTTGAGTTCCAGAACTTCCACATCTTCTTTTTGCCGACAGAGTTGTTCGATCTGCTGGCGTGTATACTCCGCGACCTGATTCTTCAGAATTCGGTAGCGGTATTTTGGACAAAACACGATGTGATACTTGCACTCATACAGCGAGTGCGATAGCCTTTTGAACTGGTGGGCCACTATGGAACTCCTTGAAGCTCGCACCTTCTAGGGAGTTCCATCTTACCTACTTTTTACGGTAGAACCTTTTCTTGGCACCACTACCAAAGGTAGTGGTTTAATGAATTTGAATTAAGCTGTCCAGCGATAGCAACGACAGCGTTTTATACAACCGACTCACTTGATGAGTTTGAAGAAGCTGGTTTCGATGGTTATCTATCGAAACCATTGGAGCTTGAAATGATTGTTCCTTATTTACAGCAAATTGTCGCGCGTCACTGAACACTGACTAAATCAGCCTGACAATCCTACTGCGCTGCATGACGTACCAAATATGCGTCATTAATCATTGACATTGTGCTAGCCGTCCAAAAATCACGCTCAGCTATGATTTTCAGCTTGTATAGGTGGCTCGGACGTGATTTCAATCAGCACGCCGTGTGTCGTTTGCGGATCGATGAAGGCGGCTTGACGACCGACGGGTCCACGACGCGGCGCAGCATCACGCGAACGCAGCCTATGTGCAGGCAGCTCAGCCATGCTGTCCGGCACGCTTGCCACGCTGAAACATACATGATGCAAGCCTTCGCCGTGCTCATCCAGAAATTTGCTCAGCGCGTGATCAGTGTTGAGCGGTTCTACAAGCTGCAAATTGGCGTTGCCCAAATCAAGATGCGTCAGCCGGACGCCTTGTTCCTCCAGAACTTCACTGAACAGCACCGCGAAGCCAAGCATATCCCGATACAGCGTTAACGCGGCCTCGGTATTGCGCACCACAATCGCAATATGATCCAGTCCATTGAACAGCGCCATAGGTACATCCTTATTTGGCAAGGCTTATCTAGCAGGGCTTTTACGTGTCCGCCACAATATAATTTTCCAGCCGACCGATCGACTCGACTTCAACCGCCACCCGATCACCTGCTTTCAAGAACGCGGGCGGAGTGCGGAATGCGCCTACCCCTGCCGGAGTGCCGGTCGAGATCACGTCACCGGGTTGCAGCGTCATGACGGCGGCCAATGCGCTGATCAACCGTGGCAGCGTGAACACCCAATCGGCGTTCGATCCGTTTTGCCGCAACTCGCCATTGACGTAACTACGCAGCGCCAGCGTTTCCGGGTGTGGAATCTCGTCAACAGTGACGATACACGGGCCAATCGGCGCAAAGCCATCGAAATTTTTGCCGAGCGTAATTTGATTATCCTTGAATTGCACATCGCGCGCCGACACATCGTGCAGCACGGTATAACCAAACAGCCCCGCCATCACCTCACTTTCCGCGACGTTATGCAGGGTACGCCCGATCACCACTGCAAATTCGACTTCATAATCAAGCTGCTGCGTTAATTTCGGATGCACGATCGGCTGACCGGGCCCGGTGACCGCGTTGGGTAGTTTGGCGAAAAAGAAAGGTTCACCGGGCATTTTCGCGTTCGGATTCTCAAGAAAATGGCTGTGATAATTAACGCCGCTGCACAGCACTTTGCCCGGCTGCGGAATTGGCGGGTGCAGCTTGATTTGATCGAGCGTGTAGCCGGGCTGCGTCGCGTCGTTCAGGGTGGCGCGGGCAGACTTAAGCGCCGCCGTCCCGCCTCGGATCAGCGCCAGCATATCGGCAAACTGTGGCAGCGCGATCAAACGACCGTCCCGTTCAGCGCCGATGTGTACTTGATGATCTACTTCAAAAGTGTACAGCTTCATGAATTTATGTCTCGCATCAAAACGCCTTTATGCACTTTAGCAGGATGTTCGGCCAAATCCGCGAAGATTTGCGGCGCATCCCACAGATCGAACTCCGTGGCAATATGCGGATAGTGGATCGCGCCGCTTGCCAGCAGTTGCAGCGATTCCGGGAAGCAGTTGACCGGCGCGCGCGATCCGAGAATGGTCATCTCTTTGCGCGTGAAGTCCAAACCGGGGAATGCCACCGGGACGCCCTCTTTGACCAGGCCCACGATCACAACCCGGCCACCTGCCGCTACTAACGCCGCCGTGGATTGCATCACCTGCACGTTGCCAGTCGCTTCGATCACGACGGGCGCGCCTTCGCCATTAGTCTGCGCAAGCACCGTTGCCAACAGATGATCATCGGAGAGCAAAGTTTCCGCGCCGAGCATGGGCAGCGCGCCACGGACAGCCGCCTCAGTGTGATAGCACTTCACGAATACCATCAGCACATCAACTTGCCCGGCTTCTTCAGGTTTAGTCGTCGCATGAACTTTGACGGTCTTTTTCTCGCCGGACGCTTTATCTTCAACGATCAAGCCGTCTGCGTTGATCTTTTCGACGGCCTCCGGCCACACATCGATCAGCGTCACGTCTTCGCCTGCCAACGCTAAGCGCCCGCCATAAAGGCCGCCCATTGCGCCCGCGCCGCCTAAAATTCCGATCTTCATTTTGTGTCTCCTGTATGATTTTGATCTACTACATAATCGATTCGTGCAATGGCGTAAGGTTTCAACTCAAGCCGATCGACGCTGAACGGTACGCCTGCTTGCGCCCGGAACGCTTCGGGATCGCGCATGGCAAACTCCACGTTCGTTTCGTCCAGCATGACTAACGTACTGTGTTCTAGCGCGCTCTCCAGTTTGAAAAGCTGTATCTCGGCGGTCAGATTAGCCACAATAAAACGAGATCGCTCGTCGGCAGTAAGGAGTATGGTCGTGTAGGTTGCGCGGGTCTGATAGGGGTTTTCTACAAATGTGAATTCTGAGAATTCGCCAATATCAGCCAATACGTGATACATCGGGAAGACGCCACCCGCGATTGAGCGAAACTGATCCGGCAACGGCGATCCGCTTTCCGTTTCCATGACGCCGCGCCAGCCTGTCGTTTCATAAAGCGTAATGCTGTGCACCCTACTATGTGCCAATTTGCTGAGTACGCCGAGCGTCCACACTGCGCCGAACAGCGACATTTGCCGCACATCAACCTGGGGCGGCAGTTCACCCTGCGGCGTCGGCCCTTCCGCACTGGTAGCGGCAGGATTGAAGCGCGGCTTTAACGTAACGGGTGAGATTGCAATCAAGCGATCTGCGCAAAACGAGCGCGCTGTAAAGATGGTTTCCCAGAGCACGCCGAGCGTTTCAACCAGCGAAGCATTATCGAAGGCGTGAACCTGCGGATTGATCGAATAGCTGACCAGCTCAAGTGGCGTCACATCCGGGCGGTTGTTGTTCAGTTCGTTGAAATAAACGTTAGTGCCGCCGCCGAACTTTGCATCCGGTGCGTAGCTTTGAAGTGCTGCGCGTGCGGATTCGATCCAGTGCGCCGCCGTGACCGTTTCCGCAACGTGGAAAATCAGCCAGGTACACACATCCACCTTCAGCGTATCCAGTTCGGCGCGCAAAGCAGCTAATTCCGCTTGCGCCGCGTCGCTTAAGAACAGCGCCAACTCTAACGGCACGCCGATCTGTGCTGCTTCCAGCGCATTTTGGCGTAATGTGCGCTGCCAGTTGGGTTCGCTGAGCTTCAAATCAACCCGCAAGTGCGATAGGTGGAGCGCTTTCAGCCGTGCGATCTCGCGGGTGCTGAGCGGTTGGCCGTGACTCGCCGCGCCGAGTCCGATACGCGGCAGTCGTATGATAGGGAAACCTTGCAGTGATACGCGCGATGTTGCTGGTATTTCTTCACGGCTTTGATATAAATCGGGTTGTCCTTCAAAAGTTATTGTAACGGATTGCGCGATCCGCGTACCTTGTACCACCTCCACTGGATAAGGCAAGCTGAGCGGGGTTCCAAACGTTTTATAGGATGCGTCCGTCCAGTTGCGCTGATCTTCCGTCTCAAATATCTCATCTTCAAAACGCAGTGTAAGCTCGCCGTAGGTCTGCCTGGTGAGTACGCCATAAGTCATTTGTGTTATATTGCGGAAGGGCAGCGTTGGCGCAATGCGGGCCGGAAATTGACTATCTTCTGTTGATCCGTCGGCATGGATTAGAACGCATCGTTCGTCAGATGCCGGATGCAGGGCGCAAATCCCGATCCGGTTGCGCCAAAAAGTGGAGCGCGCCTCACCATCCATGCTGAACGTAATCGCGCCGTCCGCCGCGCCAGTGATCTGCCCGTGCCAATGGAAATCGATCTCGTTTTGCTGATTGTCAGCGTCATAGCTGATGGCGAACGAGTCGGCCTCGATTTGCATGTGTACATTGCTGAAGCGTGGCAGCACCGTACCCCAATTGCGATCGCGAACGGCGACGTAAATACGCCGCACGACCTCTTGACCGCCTTGGTCGATGTAACGCAAATCGCCATTCTCGTAGATCATGCGAAACGCGCCAGCGCGCAGCGGGATTTGTTCGGGTGGCGGCTGGTCTTTACCATAATATAAAACGTATTTGGGTAACATTCTGATCCTTAATAATGCTTAAGTTGTAGCAATTCGGGCTGACGGAACGACGCTGTGCAAGTAGTGTACGCTGCGTTCTGCCCACGCGGACTCTTTAGCGATCGTGTCGTTTATAGCCAGTTCGGGCGGCGTCCACAGCTCTAAGATCAGGTTCGGATCGCGACCGTGCGCCCGCAATTGATCCATCAGCCACGGCAAGTCGAGCATCCCATCACCGGCGGGCGTGCCTTCGACAATGAAGCCCATATTGTGACTCATGCGCCGCACCTGAAAATCTTTGACATGCACATTGATCACATGAGCGGCCAGCGCGTCGAGGACTACATCCGGGCCTTCCAGCGCGCCAAACGAGTTTACCGTGTCTAGGCATACGCCAACATGATCGCTGCCGATCTGTTCGATCATGCTGCGCAGTTCACGCGCCCGGAAACGATCGTGATTTTCGATCGCCAGCCGGACGCCTGCGCGCTCATAGTCCGGCATGACGCGGCGCAAGGCTGCCACGATGTCCGGCGGATCGGGATGCAAATCGGCGGTGTCGATCACGATCCGCACAAACGGTGACGCGACCGCTTGCGCCAATGCCAGATAGTGCATCAAGTGCTCATAAGCGATCCCGCGCGTACCGATCTCAAGCGCAAGGTTCAGCGTGCGCGCCCTGCTGATCAGCTCGTCAAGTTCAGCGGTGTTGAGACGATCCAGTGGCAGATTATCCGCAAACTGCACCACATCCACTCCAAGTGCGTGCGCCCGATCCAGCAGAGCAAATGCGGTCAGTGGCGCGTCCGGCAGTGGGTAGCCGGGCACGCCGATCGCCCAGGTATACGCATAAGTGCTGATGCCGATGTGCATTTTTAAGCATCCCCAAAAATTAAGTTTTGCAATGTTAATCATCATCCGGCACAGCGCGTACCCCTTGCAGCGCCATTGCCTGTTTCAGCGATACTTCAGCTTCCGCCAGATGTTCGCGCATGGCTTGCCGCGCACCTTTGCGATCGCCAATTTTGACTTGCTCTAAAATGGCGTGGTGATATTTGTAGGCACGGGTTGGCGCGCCGGTGATGTCAAAAGCCAGTTCGCGCAGTTGGCGCATGGCTTCTGTTACTGAGTCGAGCAGCAGCGTAAATAGCTCATTATGGGTAGCCTGCGCTAACAGCAGATGAAACTCCATGTCCCAACTGACAAACGCCTCACGCGTGACCACCTGATCAATCCGTTGCAGGGTGGCAATCATCCGATCGATGTCGTCAGCGGTGCGCCGTTCAGCGGCAAAACCAGCGATCTCGACTTCCAACAGCGAGCGCACTTCCAGCACCTTGCCAAAATCATGCTGCGATTGACTACCACGCAAGTACAGCGTCATGGATTGCGAAACGTTTTGCGCGGTCGGCGCGCGAACGATCGTGCCGCTGCCGGGATGCACTTCCAACAGCCCTTTCGCCGTCAGCGCGCGCACTGCTTCACGGATCACAGTGCGACTCACTCCAAATTGGCGTGCCAACTCGCGCTCAGCCAGCAAGCGATCACCCGGTTGCAGCCGATTTTGCACAATCAACGCTTCAATCTCACCCGTGACGCGATTCGACAATGTCAGCTCACGTGGCACCGTCTGGAACAAACCATCTGCTTTTGCATCGGTGCTGTCATCGCTGCCATCGTGAGCCACTTGAAATCTACCTAATCTACAACTACACGTGTCATCAATTAAATCGGTGTGCGGCATACCACAAACATTATAGAACTGCGTTTTGGATACGTCAAGCATAGAGTTGTTGCAAATTGGTTTGAGCTGAATAACGGTTTATACGGTGTGTAGCCTTTGATTTCACCCCTTAACAAGTTTTTCAGCGTCCGTTATAGTAATCAGGAATGCGGTATGCCACATATCGGTTGTTAAATTTAATCAGGTGGCATTTTTAAGCCGTACTTCTATAAAAGCGAACTTTTAATTTTGAATGATTTACGATTTGCCATATTCGGGACTGGCTTTTGGGCGCGTTTTCAACTATCTGCATGGCGAGAAGTGACCGGCGTACAATGCGCTGCACTCTACAATCGCACACGCAGTAAGGCCGAAACGCTCGCACAGGAATTCGGCGTGCCTGCTGTATACGATACGCCGGAACAATTGCTCGACACTGAACAACTCGACTTCATCGACATTATCACGGATGTAGAAACGCACGCGCCGCTCGTCAAACTGGCTGCTGCGCATAAGCTGCCTGTGATCTGTCAGAAGCCGATGGCCCCCTCACTTGAGATCGCGCAAAGCATGGTGGATGCGTGTCACGCGGCAGGCGTCCCGTTATTCATTCACGAAAACTGGCGCTGGCAAACGCCCATCCGTGAAGTTCAGCGCGTGCTGGCTACAGGCGTGATCGGACAGCCATTCCGGGCGCGGATCGATATGATCAGCGGCTTTGAAGTGTTCGCTAATCAGCCGTTCCTCAAGACTCTCGATCAATTCATCCTGACCGATCTCGGCAGTCATATTCTGGACGTAGCGCGCTCGCTGTTCGGTGAAGCGGAGTCGCTGATATGTCAGACGCAGCGGGTTCATGCCGATATACGCGCGCGATCAGGCGTTCGGCTATGCACACTCGGATTTGCGCGAATGGATCGCAGAGAAGTATGGAGCGCAACCCGTCCCACCGATCACGTCGATCACGCTGGAAACATTGCGGATTGGCGGCCCGACGGCAGTGACCGAGCACCTGCGCAGCGTGACGGACGGCGCATACGTGATCGTCAACGCAGCGGCGTATCGTGATTTGGAAGTATTTGTGGCGGGGTTGATCGATGCGGAAGGCGCTGGCAAGCACTTTATCGCGCGGAGTGCGGCATCATATATGCGCGTCCGTGCCGGAATGACGCCGCACGGACTACTCACGCCAGCGGAATTGCGCGGCGCTGCTCTTGTGCCGGGCGTGATCGTGGCGGGTTCATACATCGCGAAAAGTTCGGCGCAGATCGCACACGCGTTGGCGCTGCCGAATGTCGGTGGTGTTGAAGTGCAAGTCACCGCACTTTTAGATGAGGCACAGCGATCCGACGAGATCAGGCGCGCGATTGCTATGGCGCATGATCTGTACAACGCCAGGCACGATGCATTAATCTATACCAGTCGCGCGTTTATCACTGGATTGCACGCACACGGCAGCTTACAAATTGGTCAGGTTGTTTCGGCGGTACTGGTCGAAATTGTACGAGGGCTGCCATTCCGTCCCGGCTGGATCGTTGCCAAAGGGGGTATCACGTCGTCGGATATTGCGACAGCGGCGCTCCGCATCAGGAGGGCATGGGTGATCGGGCAAGCGCTTCCCGGCGTTCCGGTGTGGCGCGCGGATGATCACAGTTTGTGGCCGGGGCTGACCTACGTGGTTTTTCCGGGCAATGTCGGTGATGAGTCCGCATTGGCGCGCGTGATCAGCTTGTTCAGCGATTCATAAAGGACTCCCGCAATGCTCACGCCAACGCTCAGTTTGCTCAAAGACGCCGAAACGGGTCAGTACGCCGTTGGGGCTTTCAATATTTATAACCTTGAAGGCGTCAAAGCGGTGATCAATGCCGCCGAACAAAATCACAGCCCGGCGATGCTGCAACTGCATCCGAGCGCGCTCGCGTATGGTGGCGAACCGCTGATCGCGCTGTGCCTGACAGCAGCACGACGAGCGAGTGTCCCGATTGCCGTTCATCTTGATCACAGCAGTTCGGCGGAACACATTCGCATGGCACTGGCAAACGGTGTGGCGTCGATCATGGCGGATGGTTCGGCGCTGCCCTACGCCCAAAACACTCAATTTACGCACACAATGACCACCCTTGCACATGGCTATTATGCTGCTGTTGAGGCCGAATTGGGCAGGCTCACTGGCACTGAGGATGGCCTGACCGTGGCTGAATATGAAGCGCAGCTCACCGATCCGGCACAGGCCGCAAGTTTTGTTGCGCAGACAGGCATTGACGCGCTGGCGGTGTGCATCGGCAACGTACATGGTGTGTATCGCACTGAGCCGCAGCTTGACTTTGAGCGGCTGGCAGCGATCCGGGCGGCGGTGACAGTGCCATTGGTGCTGCATGGCGCGTCCGGGCTGCCCGAAGCGCAAGTGCAGCAAGCGATCAGCTTGGGTGTGCGCAAGTTCAACGTGAACACCGAAGTACGCGCCGCCTACGTCGAGACGTTACGCACACATCTGGCGAATGCACAAGTGCCCGATCTACCCGATTTGCTGGATCTGATGCGCGGTGGAGTGGCGGCTATGCAGGCAGTGGTCACCGCCAAATTGATTTTATTCGGATCAACCGATCGCGCTTAACGACCGTACTTGACTCGTGTTTAACAGATGTATCGTGACGGTTAATTAAAAGAGGACGCAAAATATCATGACAACCATTGCATTGTTAGGCGCTGCCGGAAAGATCGGCTCACGGATCGCCAAACTGTTGAAGGACGATCCAGCCTATACCGCTTTATTTGTGGAAGCAAATCCGGTCAGCGAGCAGCGCTTGCGCGACGCTGGTTTGACGCCCACACCGCGCGATGAAGCCGTACAGCACGCCGACGTGGTGATTCTGGCCGTCCCGGATTTGTTCATCGGCCAGATCGCGGGTGAGGTGGTGCCGCAATTGAAAAGTAGTACGCTCGTCATCGGGCTGGATCCGGCAGCACCACACAGCGGCAAATTGCCGGAGCGCGCCGACATCAGCTATTTCATCACCCATCCGTGCCACCCGCCCGTTTATAATGACGAAACGGATGAAAAAGCGCGCACCGATTACTTTGGCGGCATTGCCAAACAGAATATCGTGTGTGCGCTGACACAGGGGCCAGAAGCGCATTATGCGCTGGGTGAAAGCATCGCCCGCAAAATGTTCGCGCCTGTGATGAACGCGCACCGGATCACAGTTGAGCAAATGGCTATTCTCGAACCGGCGTTGGTCGAAACAATCACTATTCCGCTGATCATGGTGATCCGTGAAGCAATGGATGAAGCCATTAAACGAGGCGTTCCGCCCGAAGCGGCGCGCGACTTTTTGCTAGGGCATATCAATATCGATATTGCGATTTTGTTTGGCTTCCTGAATGCGCAATTTTCAGACGGCGCAAAACTGGCAGCTCAACGCGGCATGGAGCAAATTATCAAGCCGGATTGGAAACAAATCTTTGAGCCGGACAATATCATGCGTGAAGTTCGGATCATCACCGAAGGTGTACAAGCCAACGTTCAAAAATAAGCTGCCCATGTCAAAGCCAGCGCGTTTGCAATATTTGATAGCTTTTGCATCTGGCGCTGATCTGAGAACTTGCTGATTTAGCGGCTTATAATTTATGCAGTCGCATGAACGCGACCATGAGGAGTTCGGAATGGCTTTTTTTGATTTACCGCTAAGTCAGCTCAATCAATATCACCCGGAACGCAGCGAACCCGCCGATTTTGATGCGTTTTGGTCTGCCACGCTTGCGGAAGCACGACGCTACCCAACCGTCTTGACGTTGACTCCCGTTGATTTCGGCTGGACATTGATTGATGCCTATGATGTGACCTTCAACGGCTATGGCGGACAACCGATCAAAGGTTGGTTGACGATTCCGCATGAGCGCACGGGCAAAGTGCCATGCATCGTTCAGCTTCACGGTTATAGCTGTGGGCGCGATATGGTGCCGACGTTTCTACAGTGGCCTGCCGCTGGTTACGCACATTTCACGATGGATAATCGTGGGCAAGGTGGCGAATGCTTACCCAGCGCAACGCCTGATCCTGATCTGGAAAGCACGCATCCGGCGGTACGCGGCTGGATGACGAGCGGCGTCTTAAATCCGCAGACGTATTACTATCGCCGCCTGTTCACAGATGCTGTGCGCTTCGTGGACGCGATCCGCACCTATTCCGAAATTGATCCGAATCGGGTAACGGTGGCGGGTGGCAGTCAGGCGGGTGGCATGGCGATCGCGGTGAGCGCGCTCAGTGATGGGATCGTGGCGAGCCTGGTAGATGTGCCGTTCCTGTGCCATTTTCGGCGTGCAGTCGAAATCACGGACGCCCACCCTTATCAGGAACTTGTCATATTCTGTAAGACGCATCGCGATAAGAATGAAACGGTGTTCAATACGCTGGATTATTTCGACGGCGTGAACTTTGCCGCGCGTGCCAAACAACCGACTTTGTTCAGCGTGGGGTTGATGGACGATGTGTGCCCACCTTCGACGGTGTTCGCGGCTTACAACTATTGGGCAGGCCAAAAATCGATTAATGTCTACCCCTTCAATAAGCATGAAGGTGGGGGCAATGTTCAGGATGTGGAAAAGAACAAGTTTCTGAGGGCGCACTTTTCATGATCACGCTCAGCAGCAGTGGACGCTACTTTTTGCGCGATGAAAAGCCGTTCTTCTGGCTAGGCGATACCGCCTGGGAATTGTTTCACCGCACCACACTGGCGGAAGCACGACTGTATCTGGATAATCGCGCGCGCCTGGGCTTCAACGTGATCGAGGCGGCGATCCTGGCTGAGCATGACGGGCTTCATCAACCCAATAGCAACGGAGACGTGCCGCTGACGAACGACGATCCGGCACAGCCTGATGAGCGCTACTTTCAATATGTCGATGCGCTGGTGGCTGAGATGAACGCGCGCGGAATGATCGCGGGCTTGCTGCCAGCGTGGGGCGATAAGGTCAATAAAAAGTGGGGTGATGGGCCGCAAGTTTTTACGGCGCAAAACGCATACGGTTATGGCGAATTTTTGGGCGCGCGCTATCGGGAATATGAAGTGGTGTGGATGCTGGGCGGCGATCGCGAAAGTTATACGGACGGTATCGATTACGCGCCAGTATGGACGGCAATGGCGGCGGGCATTCAAGCAACTTACAGGGCGCACGCCGTTTTCAGCTATCACCCGCAAGGCCATCGCAGTTCATCGGAAGCGTTTCAGGATGCGCCGTGGTTAACCTTCAACATGTGGCAATCCGGCCATTCCGAGCGCGATTTGCCCGTGTGGGAGTGGATCGCACAGGACTACGCGCGGATGCCGATCAAGCCGATAGTGGATGGTGAGCCGTGCTATGAAGATCACCCAATTGATCCGTGGCGGCGGGCATGGCTGCCCGAACATGGCCGTTTCGATGAGTACGATGTGCGCAAACAGTGCTATCGCTCAATATTTGCAGGCGGCTGCGGCGTCACTTACGGCTACCATTCGATTTGGCAATTTGCCAGCGCAGCACGTCCACCGATTGCCCATGCCGCGCCTTTTTGGCCTGAGGCGCGAGAGCGACCCGGCGCGGCGCAGATGATCCACTTGCGACAGTTGATCGAGCCGCTGTTAGCAAGCGAGCTTATTCCTGATCAGTCGTTGATGCTCACGCCACCAATGGATCGCGCTGATTATCGGGTTGCGCTGCGCAGTCAGGCAGGCGATCTCGGCTTGATCTATTGCCCGACCGGGAAAGAGCCGCTCATCCTCAACACCCGACGGCTGCAACGTCCGCTGGCGATCGAGTGGTTCAACCCGATCACTGGCGAACAAACCGTAGCAAATGCACAAATCGATCAACCTGTCGCTACGCTCACACTGCCTGATACCCAACAGGATTGGGTGTGCATCCTGAAGGCTTCTGAAAACGACATCGTACCGCGTTAATCATACAGGATTATATTTTTAATGGCGACCACTTTGTCACATGAAGCGCACGTTGAGCAACTGCTCAGCCAAATGAATTTGGATGAAAAGATTGCACAGATCGGCGCGGTGTATGCGATCAAGCTCATCAACACCGATGTGCAGTTCGATCCTACCAAAGCTGCTTTGTATTTAGCGCACGGCATCGGTCAGATCACCCGCGTAGGCGGCGGATCGATGCTGCCACCCGTCCAAAGCGCAGCGATCGCTAACAGCATTCAGCACTATCTACGCGATCAGACGCGGCTTGGCATCCCGGCCATTGTGCATGAAGAGTGCTGCGCTGGCTATACGGCGTTCGGCGCAACCACCTTTCCGCAAGCGATCGGGTTGGCGGCCATGTGGTAGCCGGAACTTGTACAGGAAATGACGCGCGTTATCCGTGGGCAAATGCGTGCGGTAGGTGCTCATCACGGGTTAGCGCCCGTGTTGGACGTTGCGCGCGATCCGCGTTGGGGACGGGTTGAAGAAACTTTTGGCGAAGACCCGTACCTGATCGCACAAACCGGCGTGGCCTACATTCGCGGCTTGCAAGGGGATACACGACAGGGCGAAACGCTGCAAACGGGCGTGGTCGCCACTGGTAAGCACTTTGTGGCGCATGGGCTGCCCGAAGGCGGCCTCAATTGGGCACCCGTTCACATTGGCGAGCGCGAGCTGCGTGAGGTGTATTTGTACCCCTTCAAGGTGGCAATTCAGGAAGCGCGATTGCGCTCGATCATGAACACCTATCACGAGCTGGACGGCATTCCGCTCGGCGCGCATGACTATCTGCTGCGAACGGTTTTGCGCGGCGAATTGGGTTTCGATGGGATCATCGTCTCGGATTATCATGCGGCAAACAATCTGGTCGATTACCATCATACCGCGACCAGCTATACAGACGCTGCCGCGCAAACTGTGAACGCGGGCGTGGATGTGGAGTTGCCCGAACTGCGCACGTACAAGCTGCTCAAAGATGCGCTCGATCAGGGGTTGACGCAGCTTGCCATCATCGATGAAGCGGTACGGCGGGTACTGCTGCTGAAAGCTCAGCTTGGCTTGTTCGACAACCCGTTTGTGGATAGCGGGCGTATCCCGGAACTGTTCGCGGAACAAGCGCCAATCCTGCTCTCGCGAAAGCTCGCGGCGCAATCGCTGGTGCTGCTCAAGAATGACGCAAATCTTTTGCCGCTGCCCATGACGCTCGGCAGCGTGGCGATTATCGGGCCGTGCGCGGACGATGCGCGCATGATGCAATGCGATTATCATTATCCGGCGCATCTGGAAAACATATTCAACACACAAACGCACAACCCGGACTCGCCTAACGCGCTGTTCAATCAGCCGAACGTCCGCATGAGCGATCACTTGCCGCCGTCTGTGACGGTTTTGCAAGGTATTCGCGAAACCGTGTCCAGTCAGACACATATTGCGTAGCCAAAGGCTGCGAGATCAGCGCGGACGACCGGAGCGGCTTTGCTGAAGCGCTGAACATCGTCAACCGTGCCGATGTGATCATCGCGGTGATGGGTGATAAATCCGGTCTATCAAAAGACAGCACCAGCGGCGAATCGATCGATCGCGTCGAACTCGGCTTGCCAGGCGTGCAGCAGCCGTTGTTGGAAGCACTGGTCGCAACCGGTAAGCCGGTGGTGCTCGTGCTGATCAGTGGTCGTGCGCCGGTGCTCCCATGGGCTGCCGAGCACGTCCCGGCAATTCTGGAAGGGTGGCTGCCTGCTCAGGAAGGCGGGCGCAGTATCGCGCAAACCTTGTTCGGGCTGACCAATCCAGGTGGCAAACTGCCGATTTCCGTGCCGCGCCATGTGGGGCAAGTCCCGCTGTACTACAATCACAAACCGTCCGGCGGGCGTTCGCATTGGCACGGCGAGTATCGGGATATGAGCACGCAGCCGTTATTCCATTTTGGGCACGGTCTGAGTTACACCACTTTTCAAATTGCAGATTTACAACTCAGCGCGAAAGCAGCGTCAGCAGCGGATACGATTACGATCACGGTTGCGATCAGCAATACGGGCGCGCGTGAGGGAAGCGAAGTCGTCCAGTTGTACGTGCGCGATGTGGTGGGCAGCGTATCCCGCCCGGTCAAACAGCTCGTTGGTTTTGAGCGGGTGACGCTTGCGCCGGGCGAAACGCGCACAGTTACTTTTACGTTGGCGGTCGCTGCACTGGCTTTCTACGATATAGCGATGAACTACCGGGTGGAAGCGGGCACGATACAAGTTATGGTCGGCAGTTCATCGGCAGACATACACGTTCAGGACAGTTTCGAGATCATCTGAGGGTAACTGTGCTATGCGTGCTGTCCGGCGTGAGTGACCACCCGCCGATTGAGCGGCTGCCCGCTGACCGAATCGCGGACAGTGGTAGGCGCATACTGAACGATGTATGCTTTGCGCACGGTGTCGCTGACATTCGGGCCGCTGCGATGGAATAACAGCGACGAGAAAAACACGATCCCGCCTTTTTTAAGCTCAACCGGCGTCCCCTGATCCGTGCCGAAATAGACTTGCTTCCCGATCGGCGTATCCTCATGCTTGAGCACGCCCTGCTTATGCGAGCCGGGAATAACCCAAATGCAGCCATTGGAAATAGTTGCATCGTCCAACGCCAGCCAGCACGTCAGGTACTCTTGCGGCTCGACTCCGCCGTAGCCGTTGTCCTGATGCCAGGGGAAATCACGGCGCGCTTCCGGCTGTTTATAAACGGCTTGATCCCAGTACAGGCACAGTTCCGGCGCGATCAATGCAGTGCCGACTTGCAGCATATCATCGCGCAGGACGAAATTCATGATTGTTGAATTTTGTTCGGCCAGATGGACGGTGAACGAGATTTCATTGGCGCGGCTCATGCCTTCCGTTTGATTGCGGCGCTTCATTTCCGCCTCATTTTTCTCAACGTACTGATCGATGCTGGCGCGCAGCGGATCGATCATGCTGGCGTCGGCAAGCTGTGGAACGATGAAATAACCCTGTTCGCGAAATTGCAGTTTTTGTGCTTCGGTAATGTGCGCTTCAGTAAGCATCGTTGAAAAATCCTCTTGTGTGCAAATATACTGTATGCCCAGGCATAACGTCTGGTATACGCTTTATTATGGCGGTGACGGCTTTTCAGGCAATGCAGGAATGTAGGCTGTTTTTGTACTTTTTACAGCTTTTCGATAAGCGCCCGGCGTTTGCCCGAACTTCTTCAGAAAAACGCGGTTCAAGTACGCCGCATCGCCTAAGCCGCACTGTTCAGCAAGCGCCGCCAACGGCTGATCGGTACTTTGCAGCAGCGCTTGCGCATGGCGTAAGCGCAAGTCGCGCAGCATTTTCATGGGTGGGGTGCCATACGTTTCGCGGAAAAGCTGATCAAAATAGGCCGGATGCAAATGGACTTGCGCGGCTAACTCCTGTCGGGTGAGCTTCTCGGTCAGGTGCGCCGTCATGTAGCGGATCACGTCGGTGAAACGATCGGCGGTGGTTTGCATCGTGAGCGGACGCGGAAGGCTGTGCATATGTTCCCAACCTGTCAGCACCATATCGAATAATGCGATTGTGAGCGCCACCGTGCGGAAAGTGCGGGTTGCCGTCTCAGCACCGTTCCAAACCGTGCGCAGCGTATTGAACACCTGCTCATAGCGAGCGACTTCCAGGATTTTGACGACCAGATAGATCGGATGTACGCGGAACATGTCGATGTGTGAGCCGAGCGTGGCATCAAAAGCCAGCCATAAATGTACGCCGGGGCGGGTCGCTGTTTCGCTGAACGGTATGGAAGGCGGATGCAGCATCACATCGCCGGTGCTCACTTGCCAGGTTTGATCGAGCGTGCGCGTCAGCAAATCGCCGTCCTGTACAAAGCTGAGCACCCAGGCAGGCACACTCACTTCATGCAAATCAAGCGTCGAATAGGGCGAACGATTGACCGAATACAGCGTAAGTTGCAGCGTTTCATTCAGCGCGATCGGGTTGGGCATGGCTAATCGGAGACGCGCCGAGCACGTACCGAGTCGCGTACGACCAGCCGCGTACTGAGCATGATCGTGAGCGGCGTCTGGCGGCTGCCATCGGCGCGTTCAGCCAAACAGCGCACGGCCATGCTGCCCATCAGCGCCTTATCGATGTGCATGGTAGTGAGCGCCGGTTTGATCTCTTGCGATAGTTCGATGTTATCGAAGCCGATCACGGACAAATCCGCTGGCACATTCAGGCCGAGCGCGGCGGCTGCATTCAGCACGCCGATCGCCACGTCGTCGTTGCAGGCAAAGATCGCGGTAACCTGTGGCGCGCGGTTCAGCAAGCGCTGTGTCGCCTCGAATGCGTCACGCCGTGTCAGCGAACCATCTTCGATATACGTTTGCTGAATGCCGTGGCTTTGCAGTGCGCGCATGTAACCCTTACGCCGTTCGCGGATACTTGGATAGGCGTCCGGCACACTCCCGATCAAACCAATCGCGCGGTGACCTTGATCGATCAGATAGGTCACCGCGTTGTAGGCGCTGTTCAGGTTGTCCGTAACCACGCTGTCAAGCTGTTGATCAGGCGCATAGTCGTCAACCAGCACCATCGGGTGATCGCTCAACCGCCGGATCGATGCGATCGCTTTGGAAAGAAAGGTGCCCGCGATCAACACGCCGTCCATGCGGTTATCAGTCAGCATAGGCGGCAGTGCCAGCGGCGCGTTATGTTGATCGACTTCGACAGTTGCGTACATCATGCTGATGCCGCGCCGCTGACATTCCTGTTCCGCACCCGCCAGCACGTGCGCGTAAAACGGATTGCCCGGCATTGGCGCGTCCGGCGTGTTGCGGATCAGAAAGCCGATGACTGAGAGCTGACTGACAACTACGGTCGGTACACGCACCTGCTGCTGATAGCGCAAGGTGTTGGCTGCTTCTAACACGCGCGCGCGGGTTTCCGTGGAGACGCCTGTTTTATTATTGAGCGCCCAGGATGCAGTGGTAACCGATACCCCGGCTAGTTTTGCGACATCGCGCAATGTTGACCCTTCGCTCATAGTGTCCCTAAACCCCTCGCTCTGAAAATTCTGACATTTGAAAACACTTGAAAATGGGGGAGTGACCATTCATTTATTTGATCATGCCCGCGTATTTAACTAAACAAGTTTAGTATGCTTCAAGGGGGATAATCTGTCAATCGTTTTTTGGCATATATACGCTTTCTGGCGTCAGTACGTAGGGCAGGCAAGTTCAAGTTGAATTTCAGACTACCCCTTGACAGCGCATCGAATCACCTGTCTGCTAAATCTACTTGTACGCGTTTGGTAAACAAATGCAAGTTCAGTGTCAAGTTTTGGAAAGGAGCGCATTGCATACCGCAAGCTGACTAAAGTTCACTACTGAGATCACATGAAATCACAGTCAAAGTCGAGTCGCTTAAATACCTTGATCAACATCTTGATATTTCTTGGAGAATATGAACATGAACAAACCGATCACACGTTTTGCTTTTACGTTACTGATGCTGTTGACGCTCGTTGCATTACCACAAGCGACGCACGCTCAGGATAAAGTCACCATCACTTATTGGGATTGGTGGGTTACGCAAGGCCCGGCAATGGATGCCGCCATTAAAGATTTCATGGCTGCTCACCCGAACATCACAGTCGAGAAGCGCACCATTGGCGGCGGACCTTACAACGATACGATCAATCTCGCCTTCCAGGGCGACTCCGCGCCGGATGTGTTTCTGGTGGAAGATACCAACAATTTCAAATCGTACATCGCCAATGGTTGGGTACTGCCGCTGAACACCTTCTCGGATTTCAGCCAATGGAAAGCGACGTTTCCTGATCCGGCTGCTAATTTCACCGAAGGAATCAACGTCCTGGGTGGCAAGACGTACAGCGCACCGTTGTTCGTTGCCGGGCCGTGGCTGCAATTATACGTGAACACCAAACTTTACAAAGATGCCGGGCTGGTCAACGCTGACGGCTCGATCAAGCTGCCCAAGACGGTCGATGATATGATCGCCAATTCGCAGGTGATCAAAGACAAATCGGCTGGCAAGGCGTATGGCTTTGGCTGGTCGGGCACGCAAACCTGGGCGCAGGGCTGGTGGTGGTGGAACTGCCAACTGTCCAACCATTTTTACTCCGTAGGTGGTTTGGATGGCTTCAATCCAATCACAGGTAAATTTGAATGGTCAACCAACGCGTGCATCAAGCAAGACGCTCAGGCACTGATCAAAATGCGTGATGCAAAACTGATCTACCCGGATGCGTCGCTGGATGACGAAGGCGCACGCGCCAAGTTTGCCGAAGGCGGTTTCGCCCACTTGATCGGCGGAAGTTGGGTCATTGCGGGTTGGGCACAAACACACCCGAACTTCAAGGATTACACCGCAACCACGCTGCCACTTGTCGGCACTGCGCAGCCGGGCGGCTACTTCTACAAGGGGCCAGGCGGCCAGAAATTCGCGATTTACTCGAAATCGAAGCACCCGAACGAATCATGGGAGCTGATCAAGTGGCTGTACGGACCGAGCCTGGGTAAAGCGTGGGCAGATAAAGGCAACGGCCTGACCTACTTCACCCCTGGTAAAGCCGATCAATATGCCACTAACGACGCGTGGAAGAACATCTTCGCGATGATCCCACTGAACATCGACGGCCCACAGCCAGCACTGCGCAACCCGAACGTCAGCAAGGTACAGTTCACGCTCAACGGGCCAGACCCGAACGCGGTACTGAGCGGTATCTACACCGGTCAAATCACCGACGTTGACGCGGCGCTCAAAGACCTGGATGCACGCATGACGACCGCCCTCAACAACGGTATTCAGGATGCAACAACAGCAGGCACCAAAGTTTCGTTGGACGACTTCATTTTCAAGGATTGGGATCCGACCAAGCCTTATCTCACCAAACCAGCGGGCAGCTAGTCAGACAGCGGCGCAAGCAATAAATCACACCAGGTACGGGGCCATTACGCCTCGTACCTTCCGACCCTGTTTAATGTTTTTACAAGAATCGCCTTGAAAGCGCTCTTATGGCTAAACCGAATCTATTAAAAATTCCTGTCCAGAAGAGCGCCGCTAATCCCGCGATGCCGCGCACACGTCCGATCTGGTCACTGCGGCGCAGCGAGATCGTATGGGGCTATCTGTTCATGATTCCGTTTGTAGTGCTGGTGTGCGTGTTCACGCTCTACCCCATTTTGGGATCGCTGCGCATCACGCTGTACAACTGGAACGGTCTGGATAACCCGACGCAATTTGTTGGGCTGCGCCATTTTGCAGAAGTCGCTAAAGACCCGTATTTTTGGAACGCGTTCAAGAACACCGTGGTTTATACAGCGGTACTCGTGCCCGTTCAGCTCACGCTGGCGCTGCTGCTGGCATTGGTGCTGAATAATGCCAAAATGCGCTTTCGTACCTTTTATCGAACGGTGTACTTTCTTCCAGTCGTGACCAGCCTGGCGATCGGCGCGATTGCGGTGCGCCTGATGTTGGGGCGTGGTGGCGCGCAGATCAGCGAACTGTTCGGCATTGATCCGCCCATCAGTCCGATCGCCAGCCCACAATTTGCGCTGCCATCAGTGATTTTGTTCGGTATTTGGCACTCGTTCGGTATCAATCTGGTGTACTTTCTGGCGGCGCTGCAAACCGTGCCGGAAGAACTGTACGACGCCGCCAAAGTCGATGGTGCCAACGGCAATCAACGCTTGCTGTACATCACGCTGCCCACCATTCGGCCACTTGCCACGATCATCGTATTCTTTGCCATACTCGGCAGTTTGCAGGTGTTCGAGCAATCCTTTGTATTGACGGGTGGCGGGCCGTTCTTCGCCAGCGAAGTTGTATCCGGCTACATCTATTCGTATGCGTTTGGCGGCAGCGCAGTTGGGCGCAGCGTCTCATCCGTCAACATCGGCTATGCGTCCGCCGCCTCGTTGTTCATGAGTCTGGTCGTGTTGGGCATTACGATTATTCAGGCGGTCGTGCTGCGCCGTACCCGAAAGGCTTGAGCTTCATGACTACCCTCACCAACCCGAATTATCCTACAAAACGCCGCTCGCGATTTCTGCTGGAGCCGCTGCTCGGCGGCTCAGCGCAGCTTGCTATTCATGTAATCCTGATCATCATTGGGATCGTATACGTTTTCCCGTTCATCTGGACGCTCGGCAGCGCATTCAAAACATCGACCGAGTTTTTCTCACTCGGTTTGACGCCATTTCCGGCAGGCGGTTGGCAGGTATCGAACTTTGTCAAAGCGTGGGAAGGTGCGAAGTTCAGCCGCTACTTTTTGAACACCGTTTTTGTCAGCGTGATGACCACATTTTTCGTAGTAATCATCACTTCAATGGCCGCCTTCGGGTTAGCGCGGCTCAAGATTCCGGGCAAAAACTTGGTGCTCGGCGCGATTGCATTAACGTTCTTTTTGCCACGCGGCTACACGATTTTACCCGTGTTTCAGATTGTCAAAGGGTTGGGACTGCTCAATACCTTGTGGGCGATCATCCTGACGGGCACAGCGGGTAACCTGCTGATCAATACGCTGCTGTTCTATGGCTATATGCAGGCCGTGCCCAGCGAGATCGAGGAAGCGGCGGTGATGGACGGCGCGACCGTATTACAGCGTTATTTGCGGGTGGTGCTGCCGCTTACCGGGCCGGTCATGGCAACGGTATCGCTGTTCACCTTCATGAATAGCTGGAACGACTTTTTCACACCGCTCGTGTTCACCTTGGGACGTCCTGAATTGCAAACGCTGGCAGTCGGCATTTATTCGTTCGTGGGCGATACCTCGCGCGATTGGACGGCTTTATGTGCCGCCGCGACGATCAGCATTGTACCCGTCGTCCTGGTGTTCCTGGTGCTGCAACGCTACTTTATCGAGGGCTTTGCTGGCGCAGTCAAGAGTTAGATTAATACGGCTGCGCCGAACAGCGCCGCCACCGCTCCCAACGTGCCGCGCCTGACGCTGGCTGACTTGCCGGATAAGCGTAAGCCGCCGATCAGCGCGTGCTCGAATAAATCGAAGGCGTTCGCGATTCCGCCTGTGACAAGCACGCAATCCGCGTTGAACGCTTCCACAAAAGGCGCTAAAAACACGCCTAGCCTATGGCCGAACTCCTCAAAAAGCATGAGCAGCGTGGGATCGCCCTGACGCGCAAGCGCCGCCGCCTGTGCCACATCGTTGACGGAAACGCCAGACTCTGTGAAGCGTTTCAACAGGCCGCGCGTGGAAAACCGATCGTCGGCGCGCGTCATGCCGCCAGCCCAATCAGCGACGAGTTCGGGGTACAACCAACCGTTCACAGGGATGCCCATGCCGGACGTTTGTGGTACACCATCAATCAGGAAGGCCGAGCCGAAGCCCGTGCCGAGCGTTACACCTAGCACACGTCGTGATCCGCGTGCCGCGCCATATAGTGCTTCACCGACAATTGCCGCCTCTGCATCGTTGCGGAAGCGGATCGGCATATCGGCTAACCCGTCGTAAGCGTTGAGCGCATCGCGTACATTGCGATTATAAAGCGTCCCATATTTTTCAAGATTTGCAATATAGGACACCCCATTCTGATAATCAAACGGACCCGGAAACGCAATCCCGATTCCGTTTACGGTCTGATGCTGCGATCTATATTCGCGGATGACCTGATACAGCCTTTCAATGATGTGATCAGCGCTGGCGGTGCTGTCCACTGGCGTATGCAGAACATCGTTTACAAGGTGTCCCGGACTATCGATCCAACCGCTCTTGATAGAACTCCCGCCCACATCCAGCGCGATCACGTTCATACGCTCACGCCTTCATGAATGCCTTCACTACTTTGACGGGTGCGCTGCTGCGATTAATCAGTTGATAGTGCGCTGCCGCCGCCGGGATCACGAACGTTTCGGCGTAACTGAAGCGCTGTGTGTGACCGTTCGCCGTCAGCACGTCAATCACCTGACCTTCAACCAGACTCAACACATGCGGCGATCCGTGCGTTTCGACTTCGATGTGCGTTGCAAATTCAAGGCGATGCACATCATAAAAGTGTTCGGCGTGAGTCGGCAAATGAATGATCCGCCAATCGTTCCCTGTATCCAGCACTGCCGGATGCGACACAAACTCGCGCGCGATACGTTCACCCTGTCGGTCAAAGTACAGATTATCGAACGCCCGCTCCAAATTAATCGGGCGCGGCTGACCATCCAAATCAAGCCGCATCCAATCATAAATTTTGAACGTGAAAATGTACGGTGTTGCGCTAATTTCGAGTACCAGATTGTCCTTGCCCGCCCCGTGGATCGTCCCATTAGGGATCAGGTACAGGCCGTGCTTTTCGGCGGCTTCGCTGTGAACGTAGCGCACGATGTCGATAGGCTCTGTGCCAGGGATGAGGCTTTCCAGTTCGGAGCAGAATTCATCGCGATCGATCCCCGGTTGAAAGCCAAGATAGACTTGCGCACCCGACTTGCAATCGAGGATGTAGTACGTTTCGTCTTGCGTGAATGGCTCGCCAAAGTGTTCAAGCGCGTATTCCGGGCGTGGGTGACATTGGATCGATAGATTGCCGCCGTCGAATGTATCCAAAAAATCGAACCGGATCGGAAAATCATGCTTGAAGCGCGGCGCACTGCTGCCAAGTACAGCGTTTGACTCCTGATACATCAAACACTCAAACGAGACTTCGCACAACAGGCCGTCACTTTGCAGAAGCAAACCGTTTTCAGGCGTGATCAGCTCGAATGACCAGGCAATATTCGGCGTATCCTGCGGCACTTGCGGAATATGTTCTTTGATCCACTGACCACCCCAAACGCCCGGCTCGAACCAGGGACGCGCCCGGAAACAGGAGCGGCTCATGTGCGTGAGCGCAGCACGTAAATCAGTCCCACGCATACACGCCGGATCGTCGGGACGCTGTTCATCGATCCACATATCGATATGCAGCCAGATCGCTGCTTTATGCTGATTTAAGGCGACCCAATCGACAAAATAAAAACGTTTGTAAATCGCTTTGCTATCCGGCTGCATAGTCGTACTCTGCGCGCCCAAGCTGCTGACACTCCCGGCACGCGCCCGAAATTGCACCTCGCTTTTGGGCACATCGATATAGATCAAGCTGCCCGGCCAGTTCGCCAACGCCGCGCCGCTGCCATACAAAATGGACAGCGTCACATCTGGATCGGGACGCAATGCGCGCAGCCGATCCTGATCGAAAAAGTCGGCCAATGTACCGGTAAAGCGCGACCCGAACAGCGGATCATCACCGCCTAAAAAGGGTTCTACCAGCGCGTCGATTTCAGCAGGGGAACGCAGCGCCGACTCGACATTCTGCCAGTTGGCTTGCACCCCGCGTGCCGTCAATGCCTGATCCAGTGCCGCCTGAAAGTGTGACCAAAGCACACCACCGCAGCCATCAATGACAACGATTGACTGCCCATCCAGCATTTCGGCCAACGCTGCAAATCCAACGTGAACCGTACCCGGCGGCAGATCATGC
>Ga0209512_1001470_pt1:5000-28888 | contig 28888 bp, 29 predicted proteins | sample frozenSSSSmetaG_FD_184142 | JGI IMG/M metagenome (GOLD analysis project Ga0209512, IMG submission 184142) | Glacier valley bacterial and archeal communities from Borup Fiord, Nunavut, Canada, to study Microbial Dark Matter (Phase II) -... | ecosystem: Environmental > Aquatic >...
TACCACCCTTTGTTTGTTTGGTATCTAACCCCTGTATAGGGGGACATTGCTTGGTGGGTAGTTTGACTGGGGTGGTCGCCTCCAAAAGGATAACGGAGGCTTCCAAAGGTTCCCTCAGTACGCTTGGTAACCGTACGAGGAGTGCAATAGCATAAGGGAGCTTGACTGTAAGGCCGACAAGCCGAGCAGGGTGGAAACACGGGTATAGTGATCCGGCGGTTTTGAATGGAAGAGCCGTCGCTCAAAGGATAAAAGGTACGCTGGGGATAACAGGCTGATCTCCCCCAAGAGCTCATATCGACGGGGAGGTTTGGCACCTCGATGTCGGCTCGTCACATCCTGGGGCTGAAGAAGGTCCCAAGGGTTGGGCTGTTCGCCCATTAAAGTGGCACGCGAGCTGGGTTCAGAACGTCGTGAGACAGTTCGGTCCCTATCTGTTGCGGGCGTGGGAAGTTTGCGAGGACCTGACCTTAGTACGAGAGGACCGGGTTGGACTGACCGCTGGTGTACCGGTTGTGATGCCAATTGCATTGCCGGGTAGCTACGTCGGGAAGAGATAAGCGCTGAAAGCATCTAAGTGCGAAACTCCCCTCAAGATGAGACTTCCAAATAGGGCCGTCAGAGACGATGACGTTGATAGGCTATAGGTGTAAAGGCAGTAATGTCATAGCCGAGTAGTACTAATTGCCCAAAAGCTTACGCTACGTTTGTTACAGTTTCTGCAAAAACATGTTGTTTACTTAAGATATTAGACAAAAGACGCCGGACAAGAGATGGTTGAGATACGAAAGAGATCTTGCTACTTGTGAGAGCACTTGAAGTCTTCCAATTTAGGCGGCCTAGCGCAGGGGTCCCACCTCTTCCCATCCCGAACAGAGAAGTTAAGCCCTGCAGCGCCGATGGTACTGGGGTTACACCCGGGAGAGTAGGTCGCCGCCTCATTTATTCAAAAGCCAGCTTTAATAGCTGGCTTTTTTGCGTTTAACCCATTATTGTTTTGATACTATTACATCCAACAGAGCAGCTCTCCATAGTAATAAATAGCAGTAGCTTTAATTTAAAAGCCCTTATGCTATTTATAGTAAGAGTTTTTAGGGGCGATATTCGAATTAAATATTTAGGCTTTTTCAATACTATTTGGATTTACATTTTTCATTTTTAGAATATTATTGCAGTTTTGCATCAAAGCCAAATTTGAATGTCCATTCTATTTAGAGGTCTCCGTAATGTTAATTCTAATGGTTTATCAAAACCAAAAGATTACGTTTTTGAAAAAGGAGAATTTACACTTGTTGCAAATAGCAATTCATCGGAATTTAATAAGGAAGTTAATGCAAGTGGTTGGCTCTTGTCTGCTGGTTGGATTGATCTCAGATGTAGTATGGGTGAACCTGGCCATGAGTATAAAGAATCAATAGAAAGCCTTGCTGATTCCTTAGTAGCTAGTGGTTTTTCTGCTGCAGTGATTTTGCCTAACACTGATCCTGTAATCCAGTCTAAGGGAGATGTAGACTTTGTTCTCAATCGTGCAAAACGGTATACTCCTGAATTTTTGATCCAGGGTGCAGTTACAAAGAATACTGATGGTGAAAATCTCACTGAGATTCTAGATATGCACCATCAGTCTGGAGTATCTGTTTTCGGAGAAGGCATCATGCCTTTGTCTAATGGCGATCGTTACATGAAAATCCTTCAGTATCTTCAGAAGTTCAATGGAGTGCTTTTTGACCATGCATATGATCCTTTACTAGCAATTTTTGGACATATGCATGAGGGAGAAAATTCAACAATGCTAGGAGTAAAGGGTATTCCAAATCTAGCTGAGGATGTTGCAATCCAGAGAAATCTAGAGATACTCCGATATGCTGGAGGACGTGTTCATTTTCAAACAATCAATACTGCAAAAGGAGTAGATCTAATCAGACAAGCAAAGTCAGAGGGGCTTAATGTGACCGCCGATGTATCAATTTACCAATTGTTATTTTCTGATGGAGATTTGATGGATTTTGACCCAAATCTTAAAGTATTACCTCCTTTTAGAGGGGAATCAGATCGGATTGCTTTATTGGAAGGTATAAAGGATGGAACAATTGATGCCTTAGTCAGTAATCATCAACCAGAAGATCGTGATTCTAAGTTTATGGAATTTGACTTAGCTAATTTCGGCATGGTCGGTTTGCAGACATTTCTTCCTGCACTAGTCTTGCTAGAAAAAGAATTAGGCTGGGATTTATTAATTGAAAAAATCACATCTGGCCCAGAATCCATTTTGCCTCATAACCTGACTAAGTCATGGACAATTTTTGATCCAGAAGCTGAATGGACTTACAATGAGAAATCAAACAAGTCACTTTCTTCGAATTCTCCATGGTATGGAAATGAATTAAAAGGTCAAGTAAAATACGTAATTCAAAAAGGGCAATTAATAGAAGTAAATGTATAGATTCTTCAGTTCAGCATACAAGTTTGGTGGAATCGCCGGAGCTTTAAGTATTATAGCATTTATCACACTTTCTTTTTTGTATCCAGATCCAACTAATCTTAACCTGGTTTTTGGTTATGTAATTACTCCCATAGCAATATTTCTAGCAATCAAATTTTTCAAGGAATATAGTAACAATGGCTATCTGTCTTTTGCGGAAGGCATGTCAGTAGGATTTGTTGCCTATATGTTGGAAGCCATTATCTCCTTGGGTGGAATATGGCTTGTATTGTTAATACATCCTGATTTGTTTGATCAAGTTAAGATTTCGAAGCTTGATGTATTGGCCACCAACAGGGAATCTATTGTCGCTCAGGTAGGTGAGAATTCATTTGACATGACGCTGGAAAGCATCAAAAATATGGTGCCGTGGGACATAGCTTTGAATGATGCCCTATGGAAAATCATCCCTGGTCTTTTTTTTACTATTATTATTTCAATTATTTTAAGAAAAAATCCTAACTAATAATCTTATGGAAGAGCAACAATCTCCTTTTCAAGCTGCAATTAAGCCTGGTTTAACAATCGGCTTGGTATCTTTGGCGCTTACTTTTATAGCATATTTTATTGATGCCACGCTTTTAGGGTCAGGATGGTTTGGACTAGTGGCTCTTGTCATGTTCTTTGTATTGATTATATATTTTGGTGCCCAGTATAGAACTGAATTAGGAGGTTTCATGAGTTTTGGAACTGCATTTAATTTTAGCTTCGTTACTATGGTGATTTCGGGTTTGATTAGCTTAATAGGGCAACTCCTTTTATTTCATGTGATTGATCCTTCCCTTGCTGGGGTATTGGCAGATCAGGCTTTTGAAACCCAAATGTCCATTATGGAAAAGTTTGGGCAAAATCCTGATTCCTTGGACCCTGCTTTATTAGAAGAAATGAGAGCCGGTGCTGCTAAATCATTTACTTTATCTGGCCAGCTTATGAGTTTTGGTATTGGACTTATTGTGTATGCAATTATTGCCTTAATTTTGGGAGCAATCCTAAAGAAGAGAGACAAGTCTCTCGATTATTAAATTATGACCCAAATTTCAGTTGTAGTTCCTGTATTTAACGAAGAGGAGTCTCTGCCTGAATTAACTCTTTGGATTAGCCGTGTCATGCATGATCACGGCTTTTCTTATGAATTGATTTATATAAATGATGGAAGCTCGGATAATTCATGGGCGATTATTAATTCACTTTCCCAAGAATCTAGTGAGGTAAAGGGCATCAATTTTACCAGAAATTATGGGAAATCCGCTGCATTGGATGCCGGCTTTAAAAAAGCCTGCGGTGATGTTGTAATTACCATGGATTCTGACCTACAAGATAGCCCAGACGAAATACCTGGCCTGTATGTAATGATCACTGAGGGGAAATTTGATGTGGTGTCTGGTTGGAAAAAAGATCGTCATGATCCTTTAGGGAAGACTATACCATCACGATTTTTTAATGGAGTGACACGCTGGATCTCAGGAATCAAACTGCATGATTTTAATTGTGGATTGAAAGCCTATAGACTTAAAGTAGTGAAGAACATCCATATCTATGGAGAAATGCACAGATACATCCCTTTACTAGCTAAGTGGAATGGATTTGGGAAGATAGGAGAGAAAGTGGTGCAGCATCAAGCTAGAAAATACGGCTATTCTAAGTTTGGGATAGAGCGATTCTTAAATGGTTTTCTAGATTTGATCTCCGTTTCATTTGTACATCGTTACAAAAAGAAGCCTATGCACTTTTTTGGATTCTTAGGAAGCTTTTCTTTTTTCACAGGATTTATAATCACTTGTTGGTTGATTTTTGAAAAAGTATATGGCTTAAGCAAAGGACATAAAGTACGGGAAATTACCGATCAGCCTTTATTCTTTTTGGCACTGGTGGCCTTAATTATAGGCGTGCAGTTATTTGTAACTGGGTTCATAGCCGAGTTAATGACCTCTAACCAATCCAAAGAAGCTGAGTATAAAATTGACGAGGAGATTAACTTCGATTTCTGATGAAGTTCTCGGTAATCATACCGGTTTTTAATCGACCTGACGAATTACGTGAATTACTTCATAGTCTCACCAAGCAGAGCTTTGCGGATTTTGAAATTGTAGTGATCGAGGACGGATCCACTATTGATTCTAAAAAAGTGATTACCAGTTTTGACGCTCTACTCCAACTCAGTTATTTAGTACAGGCGAATACAGGGCAAGGATTTGCCAGAAATAATGGAATGAAAATCTCCAAGAGTGAGTTTTTTGTCATTCTTGATTCTGATGTGATTTTACCAAAAGATTATTTGCAGGAATTAGCAAGAGCTATTGACATCAGGAATATTGATGCTTTTGGTGGACCAGATGCTGCGGATAAGGATTTTTCAGCTTTGCAGAAAGCAATGGATTTTGCAATGACTTCCTTTTGGACTACAGGTGGAATCCGTGGAAAAATGAAAGATCCTTCCAAATACCAAGCTCGTGGGTTCAATATGGGAGTATCTCGAAAAGTATTTGAAGCTACTGGTGGTTTTGTAGATCCAAATCAAGGAGAGGATATAGAATGGAGTATTCGTATTAAGAAAGCGGGATTCAAGCTAGAATTGGTAAAGGATGCTTTCGTGTATCACAAACGTAAAAACACACTTACATCATTTGCCAAGCAAGCTTTTTCATTTGGGAGGAATCGAGTGAATGTATCCAGGTTCCATCCTGGAGCTATAAAGTTGGTTCACTGGTTGCCAACAGCTTTTTTGCTGTTTAGTCTTTCAATCCCTTTTTTCTTTTTTGTGAATAAACTACTATTTCTACTCAGTACAGGTGTGTTTATAATATGGAGTGTAGGCGTTATTATTTCTTCTGCAGTGCAAAATAAGTCAGCTAAAGTCGGGATTTTAAGTTGGTTCACTTCAGTTTTGCAGCTTTGGTCCTATGGACTTGGATTGCCTTTGGAGCTTTTTAGGAAATATGTAAAAGGTTAATTACCCTTTCTACAAACAAAGATCACTTCTTCAGATGGGAGTGCGTTTTGCTTAACAATAGCTGAGGAGATTTCTTTTACAAAATGGTTTTCTTCAATCAACAATCCTGATTTTCTCAAACGCTCAGCATAGTCTTTTCCGAACTTTCGGACATGGTCTCTCTGCCCAAATATGCGTTCGCGTTCTGCTGGGTCTGTGATTTTCTTGTCTTCTAACGTCTTTTCGATAGGGTAGACAGGCGACTGGAGTATCCCCCATCCACTTGGTTTCAAAACACGATTGAACTCAGCACAAGCCCTAATGTCATCCTCCACATGTTCCAAGACATGGTTACAAAAAACTACATCAAAGCTGTTTTCTGGGAAAGGAATGTCGTGTACATCCATTTTTACTTTTGCCAAAGGCGATTCTATATCTGCTGTGATGTAATCTAAATTTATCAACCTTTCGAATCTCTCAATAAAGCAATGCTCCGGCGCCACATGAAGCACTCGAAGTGGAGCTGTGAAAAAGTCTGTCTTTTCTTTAAGAAAAAGCCACATCAAGCGATGACGCTCCAGTGATAAGCAATTTGGGCAAAGTGCATTTGCTCTTGCTATTCGACCGTATGGAAGAAATTTCTTATAGCTATGATCACATACAGGACAAGTGACATCTTTACCAGAATTCATCTGAGCAAAAACTTTCATCACTAAAGGACTAACTCTCTGTAATAGCGGCCTTGGGACGTAGCGAATAACGAAACTGATAATAGATTTCATGATTGATTGTAATCAGGCTGCAAGTTAAGCAAAGGGCCAAAAGGAGCGTAATGAAAGTGAATGTTTTACTTTTTTTAGATTTTTTATGAATTCAAGTATAATAACTCTCTTGTTTGTGGGGAATCAATCAGTATTTTAGTTGACTTGAATAATTCTTCAGTTAAAATCCAAAAATTCACCTTTATGAAGATCAGGAGATTACTTTTTTTACAGTCCTTTTTTATACCTCTTACTTTGGGAGCAGCTTTCAATTTTGCGCAAGCTCAAGAAGCCACTACGTTTACCTTAAAAGAAGTGGTGCAGCATGCCAAGGATAATTCTTCATATGCACTCCGAATAAAGACAGTTAGAGAGAATAGCTATTGGCAGTACAGATTATTCAAGGCAGACTATAATCCTCAATTAAGATTGACAGGGACTATTCCACAATATTATCAATCCTACAATCAAATTACTCAACCAGATGGTTCTATTGAATTTCTCGAAGTGAAACAAAACCTGATGGATTTGGGATTGGGATTAGAGCAAGTAATAGGAGCAACAGGTGGGACTGTTTCGGTGAATACTTCTACCAATAGGTTTGATAATTTCCTTGCTTTTCCAGGCGAGCCACAGACCCAGTATTCTGGCGTACCTGTAAGTGTGGCATTGCAACAGCCAATTTTTGCTTATAATCGATTCAAATGGGAAAAAAAGATTGAGCCTTTATTGTATGAAGAGAGCAAGCGTGAATATGTGGCGGATATGGAAGGGGTTTCTGTCTACGTGACCCAATTGTATTTTGATTATTTAATCGCACAGGTTAATGCAGAGATTGCTACTACGAATCTAAAGAATACGGAAGATATTTTCTCCATAGAAAAGAAACGGAATGAAATGGGAGTGACTCCTGAAGATGAGCTTTTGCAAATAGAATTACAGGTGCTAAATGCTAAGCAGGCAAGAGCAGAAGCACAACTATCTTTAGAAAAGACAGCTTTTGCAATGAATTCATTTATTGGACTTAATCAATCTTCCAAGCTGAATCTAATCTCACCTGTTGATATTCCTGATTTTGAAGTAGATGTTGATCGTGCAATTGAGCTTGCTTTTCAAAACAGAGCTGAGGCAATTGGCTTTGATCGACAGAAAACCGTGGCTGAATCTCAGGTGGCTCAGGCAAAAGGAGAGCGTTTCCAAGTGCTCCTAAATGCTAGGTATGGCTATAATAATGCGGCGCTTAATTTTCCTGACCTCTATCAGAATCCCAACACTCAAGCACTTGTAAGTCTAGGGCTTTTGGTTCCAATATTAGACTGGGGTAGAAATAAGGCAAGAATGTCTATGGCAATGGCTAACCAAGAGCTAGTAGAATATACTGTAGACCAGGAGTTGATTAATTTTCAACAAGAAGTTTTCACTCAAGTGAAGACTTTCATAATGATCAAAGATCGCCTAAATGTGAGTAAAGTATCGGATGACGTCGCTCAACGCAGATATGATATCGCACTGAGAAGATACCAGACAGGAAATGTGACTATTACCAATCTCAACATAGCACAAAATGAAAAAGACTCTAATAAAAGAGCCTTTTATACATCCTTGCAGGATTTTTGGGTAGCCTATTATGAGTTAAGAGCACTCACTTTGTATGATTTCGAAAATGAGACATTGCTCTATAGACCTGAATTAGATTAGCAAAACAATGAGTACTTAGGTATTTTTTTTAATGTACTCTTCTAGCTTACGCATCTTTTTGTCAAGCTTCTCGATGGACTTGGATTGCTTACTCATCTTTTTGGTGATTTTCTCCACGTCATTTGGAGAAAGCTTCCCTGCTGAGTTCTTTTTGTCATAGTCAGCTCTTGCTTTCGCAAGTTTTTCGACTGCTTTACGGTGATCCTCTTTGTACTTTTCGAGTTGAACTTTTGATTTCTCTATTTTTTCTTGAGTTTTTGCATCTGCAGTTGAGGTGCTTACTACTTGTGCCATTACTTCAGATGGAAATAAGTATATCAATCCTCCTAAAAGTATAAATGCATAGATTAGTTTTTTCATGAATTTTCTCGAGTTATGTGACAAAGATACAACAGATAAATACTCGATCTGGTTTATTCTAAATTAGAATTCCCTGGATCTCCCTTAGGTAGGCGCCCAGCTTTTTTAAGCGATTCACGAATGACCCATTCAAGTTGTCCATTGGTACTACGGAACTCATCTGCGGCCCATTTTTCGATCGCTTTCATCATGTTCTCATCCAGCCGTAGTGCAAATGCTTTCTTCTTTGGCATAATTTATTCCTCCATCCAGTTTTCTATAAAGCCTGTAAGTTCTTTAGACTTCATCGTTCCGATCAATATTTTTTTCTTTTCTCCCACATCCAAAAGAATGCCTTCATCACCGAGCACTGAGTATGCCTTGGTCGTTTTGTTTCCCTTAATTCCCCATCCTCCATAATCTGAAATTGGACTGTATTTAATTACCTCAGCTGAGGCAATTATCGCTTTAGGGTATTGCCTCCATGTTCTGATGAAGGGCAAATACCTAAAAGAAATATTGTCATCATCTATTCTAGTCTCCAGCTTCAGGTTCAGAATTAGGGAAAGAATCAAGGCCATTGTGCCAAGAACTACTCCTAATGCAATCGCCATTTCTTGCTTGTCTTCCGAAGTAGCGTACAATACAATCAATAATATCAGTATGGGCACCTCTGCCAAGATGATAAAGTACATGACCCAAGTACCTATATAAGTTTGGCTTTCTTTGAAAATTCGATTAGCCATTGCTACTGATTTAATGTCCCGACGTTTAGCACTGGAGTTGCGCTCTTGTCAGAGCAAAGTACCACCATGAGGTTAGATACCATCACTGCTTTTTTCTCATCATCAAATTCAATGATGTCTTTCATCTTGAGATCGGCCAGAGCCATTTCTACCATTCCGACTGCACCTTCTACTATTTTATGACGTGCTGCTACGATTGCTGTAGCTTGCTGTCTTTGGAGCATCGCCGATGCGATCTCTGAGGAATAAGCCAAGTGAGAAATTCTGGCTTCGATCACTTTAATTCCTGCGTGATACAGTCGATCGCTAATTTCTTTTTCCAAGGAATGATTGACCTCTTCAACTCCTGACCTCAAAGTGATTTCAGCTCCTTCAGCTTCAAAATTATCATATGGATATAGTCCTGCCATTTTGCGTATGGCTGCGTCAGATTGTAAATGGACGAAATTTTCATAATCATCCACATCAAATGTAGCCTTGAAAGTATCTTCCACTTGCCAGACTACGATGGTTCCTATCATTACAGGGTTACCAATTTTATCATTTACCTTCACTGGTTTGTTTTCGAAGTTTCTCACTCGAAGAGATATTTTCTTCTTGGTCATGAAAGGATTGACCCAGTAAAACCCGTTGGCTTTCACGCTTCCTTTGTAGTTGCCAAAAAGTAACATAACCATCGATTTATTTGGTTCTACTATAAAGAACCCACCAAGACAGATCAAAGCTGTCACAACCGATAAAATACCGACTACTATCATGATTTGCTGAATAAAAAGTGCTACTGCAAAAATGATAAGTCCAAGAACGAACAGGATCATGAAATATCCTGACATAGGTTTGGTAATCTTTTCCATATTGTTATGATGTTAAAATGATATCATATTAAATTACGAAAAAAAAATTAGGTTGGTTCAAGTTTTACGAAAAAAAAATACCCCGATGTTGGTCGGGGTATTAAATTGGATGTGGTTTTATTATTTCTTCGTGAAGAGTGAATCGACAAATTCCTTCCGATTAAAAATCTGTAAGTCAGTCATTTTTTCTCCTACACCTATGTATTTGACTGGGATTTTGAATTGATCAGAGATACCAATTACTACCCCACCTTTGGCTGTGCCATCAAGTTTGGTAATGGCAAGAGCGGTAATTTCAGTCACTTTCGTAAATTCCTTGGCTTGAATAAAAGCATTCTGTCCTGTGGATCCATCTAGCACCAATAAAATTTCATGAGGAGCATCAGGGATAAATTTCTGCATTACGCGTTTGATTTTCCCAAGCTCGTTCATCAAGTTGACTTTCGTGTGAAGTCGACCTGCAGTATCGATGATGACCACATCGGCATTGGTATCCACCCCTTGTTTTACCGCATCAAATGCTACAGAAGCGGGATCAGTGTTCATGCCATGAGAAACTACAGGCACGCCAACTCTTTCTCCCCAGAGAATTAACTGATCTACAGCTGCAGCTCTAAAGGTATCGGCTGCGCCCAAGATTACTGACTTTCCAGCAGACTGGAAAAGATTGGCAAGTTTCCCGATAGTGGTGGTTTTGCCTACCCCGTTGACTCCAACTACCATGATCACATAAGGCTTCTTACCTTCAGGAAGATCAAAGTCAAAGAGATCCTGTGAGTTGTTTTCTTTGAGAAGGTTCTCGATTTCTTCCTTGAGAATGACGTCAAGTTCAGCAGTGTTGACATATTTGTCTTTGGCTACTCGCTCTTCGATTCTTCGGATAACTTTAATAGTAGTATCCACCCCCACATCAGAGGTGATTAGAATTTCTTCCAATTCATCCAAAACCTCATCGTCCACTTTGGACTTGCCTACAACGGCTTTACTGAGTTTTGTGAAAATATTTTCGCTTGATTTCTGAAGGCCTTGATCGAGGCTTTCTTTCTTATCTTTTGAAAAGAAACCAAAGATTCCCATACTTATGCATTTTAAAAGTGGAATATAACGAAAAAGTCCCTGCTGACCGATGGACAGAGGGACTAGAATGCCTTATGCTGCGATGTGCAACTTATTTTTTCAAGGTTTCCTGTACCAAAGGGGAAGGAACCATTTCTTCTCTGAAGGTATAAGCGCCAGTCTTCTCAGATCTTACCGCCTTGATGATTTTGGCGTAAGACACGCCACCTTCTTTTTTAAGGGTTGCTACTACTTTCTTAGCCATGGTTTTGTCGTTTTAACGGAATTGCTTCCGAGCTAAATTACTTAATTTCTTTATGAACAGTTACTTTCTTCATGATTGGGTTGAATTTCTTCAATTCCAATCTCTCAGTAGTGTTTTTTCTATTCTTTGTAGTGATATATCTTGAAGTACCTGGCAAGCCAGAAGCTTTATGCTCCGTGCATTCCATAATCACTTGTACTCTGTTGCCTTTCTTAGCCATCTTTTATTGATTTAGGGGTCGTGACCTTGATTATCTGATTACAATCATCCCGTTATCCTGAGCTTCTTTCAAAACTGCAGTGATACCTTTCTTATTGATAGTCTTCAATGCCTTAGTACAAACTTTCAAAGTGATCCATGCATCTTCTTCTGGAACGTAGAACGTCTTCTTATGAAGATTAGGGTAGAACCTACGCTTAGTTTTGTTGTTTGCATGGGAGACGTTGTTACCTACTCGAGGTCTTTTTCCGGTAATGTCACAAACTTTTGCCATGGTAATGTATAGTAAATTGTATCCGTTTCTGTAATGAGTCTGCAAATATCGGAACTTTTCGGGGATTTGCAACAATGCGTTTCAAAAATATTCCCTTTTATCTCAACCTTTTGGATATGGGCAGTTTTTACAGCCACTTCCGCAGCAATAGCCACGTTTTAGGTGATAATTTTTTGTAAAAACCATCAGTCCCTGCTCATTAAAATAAAAGTCTTCCGAACCTAATCTAGGTGTTGGGAGAGGCTTCTTGCTGTCTTTCATGGTTGGGGTAATGGCATTTGCTATATTTGGACTTGACGAGTCCTTATTATAGTACACAAAATTACGAAAAACATGCAGACTATCACATCCAGTAAGCAAGCAATAGAATTAGAAGATAAATACGGCGCACATAATTATCATCCTTTACCTGTGGTGTTGGCAAAGGGAGAAGGGGTTTTTCTCTGGGATGTAGAAGGAAAGCGTTATTACGATTTCTTGTCTGCCTACTCTGCCGTAAACCAAGGACATTGTCATCCTCGTATCAAGGACGCTTTAATAGAGCAAGCTGGCACTTTGACTTTGACTTCTCGGGCGTTTCATAATGATGTGCTTGGTCCATTTGAAAAATATATCACTGACTACTTCGGATTTGATAAAGTGCTTCCTATGAATACGGGCGCTGAAGGAGTAGAGACTGCTATTAAAATTGCAAGGAAATGGGGATACGAGAGAAAAGGTGTAGATGAAAACCGAGCTAAGATCTTAGTGGCTGAAAATAACTTCCATGGAAGAACTACCACAATCATCTCGTTTTCTAATGATGAAAATGCACGAAAAAACTTTGGCCCATATACAGCAGGATTTGTCAAGATTCCCTACGATGATATTTATGCATTAAAAGCTGTTCTTGATGATCCGGATGTAGTTGCTTTTTTAGTGGAGCCTATACAAGGAGAAGCGGGTGTGTATGTGCCGGGTCCAAATTATTTAAAAGAAGCAAAAGCAGCATGCGAAGCAAAAAATGTATTATTCATTGCTGATGAAATCCAGACTGGTATTGCACGAACAGGATCACTCTTGGCAGTGTGCGGAAATTGCACCTGTGAAAATTCTTGTGAAAAGCAGTCTACTTATGTTAAACCGGATATGTTGATCTTAGGCAAAGCCATCTCTGGAGGATTTTACCCAGTATCGGCTGTTTTAGCTGACTCTCATATTATGGATGTGATTAAGCCTGGGCAGCATGGTTCTACTTTCGGTGGAAATCCGCTTGGTGCCAAAGTCGCTATGGCAGCACTTGACGTTGTTTCAGATGAAAACTTAGCTCAAAACGCTAGAAGGCTTGGAGAAATATTCCGCGATCGTATGCAAGTGTTAGTTGATAAATATTCCATAGTTAAACTGGTAAGAGGCAAAGGGCTTTTAAACGCTGTGGTGATTAATGATTCTGAAGAAAGTAGCACTGCTTGGGATATTTGTGTCGCGTTGAAAGATAATGGACTTTTGGCTAAGCCAACTCATGGGAATATCATAAGATTTGCTCCACCACTTGTGATGACTGAAGAGCAGATTCATGAGTGCTGTGATATTATAGAGAAGACAATATCTTCTTTTGAAAAGTAAAAGGGAGTAATTGATTGCTCTAATTAACCCTCCTGTGTTTTGGAACTTGGGAGGGTTTTTTATTGTCTTATGCTTAATTTTGCAACTCTTAAAACTGAACCAATACATGTTAAAAGCTGTCATTTTTGATATGGATGGAGTGATTTGTCATACCAATCCATTTCATTCTGTTGCCTTCCAGAAATTTTTCGCAAAGAGAAATCTAAATCCCTCTCAAGCTGAATATGCTGAGCATATGTATGGGAAAAACAATGGTTATATTTTGAGTCATTTCCTAGGTAGGAAAATTGAGGGGGAGGAATTGGCTTTGCTTGAAGACGAGAAGGAAGGGCTGTTCAGAGATATCTATAAGTCTGAAGTAGATCCCATATCGGGTTTTAGGGAGTTCTTTGCGAAGTTGAAATCAGAGGATATGCTCACAGCTGTTGCTACTTCTGCTCCTAGGGCTAATCTGGATTTGATTATTGGTACGCTTGGAATTGGGGGACTAATGCAATCTCAGCTTGCTTCAGAAGATGTGTCAAAGCATAAGCCCGATCCAGAAGTATATTTAAAAAGTGCAGCTAAACTTGGAGTGAAACCTGAGAACTGTTTGGTGTTTGAGGACTCTTTCTCAGGAGCAAGTGCGGGATTGAATGCAGGGATGAAAGTGGTTGGTGTGCTTTCTAGCCATACAATTGCTGAATTGCCAAAATGTGACTTATATATAGACGACTACAAAAAATTAGATCTTAACCAGATTCAACAACTTTTCAATTAATCATGCTAAGAAGACCTAGAAGAAATCGAAAATCCGAAGCGGTGCGAAACTTGGTAGAAGAGACTAGTCTCTCTGTCAGGGATTTGATATTCCCAATGTTCTTGGTGGATGGTGTGAAAAAGAAAGTAGCTATTGATTCCATGCCAGGGATATATAGACACTCTCTAGATACCATGCTTTCCGAGATAGAGTCTTGTATGAAGCTGGGTATACAGGCGTTTGATGTGTTTCCGGCTTATCCAGATAGTTTGAAAGACACTATTGCATCAGAGAGCTATAATCCAGAAACTTTCTACCTAAAGGCGCTTCGCGAAATCAAAAAGGAGTTCCCTGAGGTTTGTCTGATGTCTGATGTAGCTATGGATCCTTACAGTAGCGATGGCCATGATGGTTTGGTGAAAGGCGGCAAAATCATCAACGATGATACCTTGGAGATTTTGGCAAGGATGTCATTAGCTCAGGCTGATGCTGGAGTAGATATCATTGGTCCTTCAGATATGATGGATGGGCGAGTGGGTTACATACGCGAGTTGCTGGATGAAAGTGGTTTTACTGATACTTCTATAATGTCGTATACAGCGAAGTATGCAAGTGCCTTCTATGGACCTTTCCGTGATGCATTGGATTCTGCACCTAAATTTGGAGACAAAAAGACGTATCAGATGAATCCTGCTAATTCTCAAGAAGCTTTGATCGAAGGAGATTTGGATACGGAGGAGGGAGCAGATTTTCTAATGGTGAAGCCAGCCCTTTCCTATTTGGATATTATAAAGTTGTTAAATGACAACTTCCCCTTGCCAATAGCTGCATATAATGTGTCAGGAGAATATAGTATGGTGAAGGCTTCTGCGGGAAGAGGATGGATTGACAATGACCGAGCAATGCTTGAAATCTTATTGAGTATTAAACGGGCTGGAGCGAAGGTGATTCTTACATACTTTGCCAAAGAATATGCAAGTTTGGTGAGATAGTCCTATTGGTTTTACGTATTAAGTAAAAAACCGGTATTGTCCGGTTTTTTTATGCCTATTGGTCAGAATTTGATTCATTTTATTCTAATTCTGACTATTTTTTTGAATGTCGGGTAAAATAAATATCATTTTTTTGAATTTTTATATTTTTCATAAAAGGCAACTGTTTGGTTGAAATCTTGTTTTTTCTCTTTTTCAAGAATATTGTTCCAAATCCATCTATTTTTTTTTAGGAATGTTCTGAATCGCTCAATTAGCAATCGGTTTCGTAAAATATTATAGATATTGGCCGAATAATATTTTCTTTATAGTTTGGTTCAAAAAACACCTTCTTTTTGTTAATTCTTTACATAAAATGTAAAAAATGGATAAAAATTGACATCAAAAAACACTTTTGGATATCTATTTTGTAATAATGGATTTGTTTTTTTAGTAATAATATAATTACATTCGATTATATATTAGTCACACAAACCTATCGTAAATTCTGAAAAACGTTTAAAAACTATATCTAACCTATGAACTATTTCGTAACTCTGTTGGCCCAAGATGCGGCCGCGACAATGGACTTGTCAGCTGAGATTTCACAGAATCTCTTTACCACAAACAATGTTTGGATGATGCTTTCCACAGCCTTGGTGTTTATTATGCACTTAGGGTTTGCGGGAGTGGAAGCTGGATTTGGCCAGGCCAAAAACACAGTAAACATTTTATTTAAAAATACGATTACCCCTATTATCGGAATTTTGTCCTACGCTTTTGTTGGGTTTTACCTGATGTATCCTGGTTTTGAAACTCCAGGCTGGTTGAGTTTTGATTTTGCTGGCTGGAATATGTTTTGGTTTTCGCCTGCAGATGCTGACGTGACAGTAGGGTATGCTGATGGCGGTTATACTTACTGGACTGATTTCCTGTTTCAGGCTATGTTTGCAGCTACCGCAGCTACGATTGTATCTGGTGCCATCGCTGAGCGAGTGAAATTGTGGGCTTATCTAGCGTTTACTTTAATATATGTAGGTATTGTTTATCCAATAATCGGAAGCTGGAAATGGGGCGGTGGAGCATTAGATGCTATGGGATTCTATGACTTTGCTGGAAGTACCTTGGTTCACTCTGTTGGTGGATGGGGAGCTCTTGCGGGTGTGATTTTGGTCGGCCCAAGAATTGGTAAATATGTAAACGGAAAAACTGTCGATAAGCCAGGTTCAAGTGTTCCACTTGCAGTAATAGGTGTATTCTTACTTTGGTTAGGATGGTTTGGTTTTAATGGAGGTTCTGTTCTTTCCGCGGATCCTGCATTAGTATCCTTTGTATTAGTTACTACTTGTCTTGCTGCATGTGCTGGTGGGATTGGTGGCTTTCTTGCCGGAAATATAGTTTTTAAGAGACTAGATCTAGGTATGATCCTTAATGGTATACTAGCGGGTCTTGTCGGTATCACTGCTGGCGCTGATGTTATTAATCCAGCCTCAGCAGTATTGGTAGGCTTTATAGCTGGGATATTAGTAGTGTATTCAGCTGTATTACTTGATAAGCTTAAGCTTGATGATGTCGTTGGTGCTGTATCTGTTCACTTGACTTGTGGAATATGGGGTACTCTAGCGGTTGGTATTTTTTCAACAAATCCTGAGCACACCTTCTTAACTCAGTTGGCTGGTGTAGCAATTTGTGGAGTAGCGGCATTCTCTGCAGCCTTCTTTATATTCTTTGTTCTTAAAAAGACAATGGGAATTCGTGTATCAGAAGAGCATGAGCGTAACGGATTGGATTCTCACGAACATGGTATCAGAGGTTATACTATTGTTTACGACGAATAGTCAATCCCATTACCGCCAAAGAGTTGAGTATACTCATTCTTTGGCGGCATTAATACACTAATTATTATTTATAAACCTATACCTATTAAAAACATGAAAAAAATTCAACTACTAATAGTAGCCTTATTGATTATCGGCTCTACAAATTCATTTGCTCAAGAAGTAATTATTATTGAAGAGGAAGAGGAAACTTCAAAATTCAGTTTCTCTGGCTCGGTTGACGCATATTTCCGAACCAATTTTAACGCACCTAGTAAAGGTGAAAATGCGCTGGCTCCAGCATCTTCCTTTGCTAACCTAAATGGCTTTTCTTTGGGTATGGCAAATATCATTGCCTCTTATGAAGGTAAAAAAGTAGGTGCGGTTGCTGATTTGGTTTTCGGACCTAGAGGTGAAGATGCTGTTTTTGGATCTCCATTGTATGGTGGGGGTACTGGTGCTGGAAGTTCTCAAATCGTTAACCAATTGTATGTTTACTGGAATGTAAGTGATGCGGTTACTTTGACTTTTGGTAATTTCAATACCTTCCTTGGTTACGAGGTTATATCTCCAACTGGTAATTTTAATTACTCTACTTCTTACATGTTCTCTTACGGACCATTCTCCCATACTGGTTTGAAGGCGGATTTTGCTCTTTCTGACAACTGGTCTTTGATGGCAGCAGTAATGAATCCTACGGATATGACAGAATTCAATATGGCGGGTACTTATACCTTAGGAGCGCAATTGGGGTATTCAACTGATGCGAGCAGCACTTATTTGAACTTCGTTTATGGTGATCAGGATGGAAAACTTGATATGGATAACGGAAGCTTAGTACCTGGTCAAACTTCAATGGGAAGCACGTTTCAAGTGGATTTGACCACTGGATTTGATTTGACGGAGTCTTTGTTCTTAGGTATTAATACTACATATAATACTACATCTGCTGGTGAAATGTACAGCGGGTCATCTGTTAGTGATGAATCAGGAGATGGCTCTGGATTCTATGGTTTTGCAGGATATCTTCAGGCAGCTACTTCAGAAAATTTTTCACTTGGTCTTAGAGGGGAATACTTCAGTGTTTTCAACGGTGGTCTAGATGGTGTAGTTGGTCTTGATGGCAATGGAGATGGTAATGTGTTTGCACTTACTCTTTCTGGAAATGCAAAAATTGGAAACAATCTAACCTTGATTCCTGAATTGAGATTAGATAGTATGAGCGAGGACAATTTGTTCTACGATACTAAGTTAGCTCCAAGCAAAAGCCTAGCTTCATTCGTTCTTGCAGCGGTGTTTGCATTCTAAAATATAAACAGGGTCTATTGTTAATAATAAAAGCCGGGATGAATTTCATCTCGGTTTTTTCTTTTTTAGGGACTTTGGTCTAAAAGTGGGGTTTTTTGAAGTCATGTTCTATCAATATGTACATTTGGAGTCTGATTTTTGGTTTATTTTTAAACTATAAAAAGTGATAATTATTAAAATTTATAAAATATAATTTTATTTTTTATCAAAAAAGATCTATAAAAAACTGATTTGCTGTAACTTTTTTAATCTTCCGAAGTATAGTTTAGTGAGAGTAACTTAAACTATACTTGTTATGAAAAGATCGGTATTGTTCATCACGATAATGATGGTATCGGTACTGGGCTATTCCCAGACTACCTTAAAAGGTCCAAAGGCAAAAAATGCAACTGCTAGCGAACTCGCTGCCAATTCCTCACCTTTAACATTTAGCCCAGTGCCAAATAATCTCAAAGGGCCAAAGCGCAAAAACCAAAAGGTTTGGAAGCAGTCAAAGAGCTATCGTAAGGCTATGCATATCCGAAAAGAGGAGGAGATACTCAAGGGGCCTAAAGCTAAAAATAGAAAAGTATGGAAAGATTAAAATATTAAATCCTGAAAGAGATTTAACGCAAGAAATGAGAAAAGCTCGGATAGTTCCGAGCTTTTCTCATTTATAAGTCTTGTTCTCTTTCGAGCATTAATATAGCTGCCTGTGAGACGATAAAATATTTCTGAGTTTCATATACTATCTCGTGTGCTCCAGATAATAAAAAGATGGCTAAGTCACCCTCTTTCGCCTGCAGAGGTACATATCTTACCTGATCGTCTTTGTCCATCCAAGGCTCTTGGTTTTCAGTGGGCATTGGGATTGGGTATCCCGGCCCAGCTTTAATAATATAACCTTGCTGTACTTTCTCTTTTTCCTGAACTCCGGGCGGTAAGTATAAACCTGAACCAGTTTTGTCATTCGGCTTTTTCAAGCGTATTAAAACTCGGTCGCCTACCACGATGAGCTTTTTCAGTTTATTGTCAGCAGTTAGTTGCATTTCTTGAGATTTTCAAAACCAATAGTATAGAATTAAGATTCGTATGATATTCTAATTCTATTATTTAGGTGTTAAACAAAGAACGGCATCTGTATCGCTACAGATGCCGTTTATGTTGCTTTAATTTAAGCTTATTTTTTTTCTTCGCTTACCTCTTCATAATCCACATCAGAAACACCATCTCCGCTAGTTCCAGAATCTGTGCCTGATTCAGGTCCAGCTTGTGCTCCTTCTGCTCCAGCAGCGTTGTACATTTCTGTAGAAGCAGCTTCCCATGCTTTGTTCAATCCTTCCATTGCGGAATCAATTCCTTCAAGGTTTTGAGATTGATGAGCTGTTTTAAGCGTTTCAAGTGCTTCTGCGATTGCAGTTTTGTTTCCTTCGGAAAGTTTGTCTCCGTATTCTTTCAACTGCTTCTCAGTTTGGAATACCAAGCTATCCGCCTGATTCATCTTGTCGATTTTCTCTTTTTCAGCTTTGTCACTCACAGCATTTGCTTCAGCTTCAGCTTTCATTCTGTCGATTTCTTCCTGAGAAAGTCCTGAAGAAGCTTCGATTTTGATCTTCTGCTCTTTGCCAGTTCCCTTGTCTTTTGCAGATACATTTAGGATACCGTTAGCATCGATATCGAAAGTCACTTCGATTTGAGGAACGCCTCTTTGTGCTGGCGGGATGTCAGAAAGCTGGAATCTACCGATGCTTCTGTTATCCTTAGCCATAGGACGCTCACCTTGTAGTACGTGGATATCCACGGCAGGCTGATTGTCCGAAGCAGTAGAGAATGTTTCAGATTTCTTAGTAGGAATAGTAGTGTTAGACTCGATCAATTTGGTCAATACTCCACCCATTGTTTCGATGCCTAGAGAAAGAGGAGTCACATCCAAAAGAAGGACATCTTTCACTTCACCTGTCAATACACCACCTTGGATCGCAGCACCGATTGCTACTACTTCATCAGGGTTTACACCTTTAGAAGGTTTTTTACCAAAGAATTTCTCAACTTCTTCCTGGATTTTAGGTATTCTAGTAGAACCACCTACCAAGATTACTTCGTCAATATCTGAAGGAGTCATGCCTGCGTCAGCCAAAGCTTTCTTACATGGTTCCATAGATCTTTTAACAAGATCTTCAGTAAGTTGCTCAAACTTCGATCTGCTCAAAGTTCTCACCAAGTGCTTAGGACCTGTTTGAGTTGCAGTGATATAAGGCAAGTTGATCTCTGTAGATGCAGAGCTTGAAAGCTCAATTTTAGCTTTTTCAGAAGCTTCTTTCAATCTCTGAAGCGCCATTGGATCAAGTCTAAGATCGATTTGCTCTTCAGACATAAACTCTTCAGCTAGCCAGTTCATCACCACCTGATCAAAGTCATCACCACCCAAGTGAACGTCACCGTTGGTAGATTTCACTTCGAAAATACCGTCTCCAAGTTCTAGAACTGAAATATCAAATGTACCACCACCAAGGTCATACACTGCGATTTTCATGTCCTTATGCTTTTTGTCCATCCCGTATGCCAAAGCCGCAGCAGTTGGTTCGTTGATGATACGCTTCACTTCTAGACCAGCGATCTGTCCAGCTTCTTTAGTAGCCTGACGCTCGGAATCATTGAAGTATGCAGGCACAGTAATTACTGCTTCAGTAACTGTTTGTCCCAAGAAATCTTCTGCCGTTGTCTTCATTTTCTGAAGAATCATTGCAGAAAGCTCTTGTGGAGTATATGATCTGTCACCAATTTTCACTGTAATAGTGTCGTTGGGTCCTTTTTCTACTTTGTATGAGGCATGTTTTTTCTCTGCAGAAACTTCAGAGAATTTTTTACCCATGAATCTTTTAACAGAAGAAATAGTGTTTTGCGGGTTGGTTATCGCTTGACGCTTAGCAGGATCACCTACTTTACGCTCACCGTTTCCGTTGTCAAGGAAAGCCACAATAGAAGGTGTGGTTCTTCTTCCCTCACTGTTTTGAATGACTACAGGTTCGTTACCTTCCATTACTGCTACGCAGGAGTTGGTTGTTCCTAAGTCAATGCCGATGATTTTTCCCATGATTATATAATTTTAAGTTGTTTCGAATTGATACTACTCCCCTTCTTCAATGGATGTGCCATCTGGGAAATTTGGTGGTTTTGTGTCAGATTGGCAGTTGTATTGACATGAGTTGGATCAAATACCTACTGATTTGTCATTTATCTATTCTGATAAAATCTCCAAACTGGCAGTTTATAAGAAAAAAGTATCTGCCATTGCAACCAATAGGCTGACTTCTGCATCTATTAAGTAGAATGAAACTTTTTTTGAAACGAAATATGAAAGAACGATGCAGATGGAGCCTGGCAATTTTGCTAGGAATGGGAGTATTGACTGCCAATCGAGAGTTGGAAATAGTGTCATCGATGTGGGAATATCTGAAAGGAATTATTTCGGCAATGGCAATTTTTTTTCTATGATATAAGAATTTCGGTTACGGGGGCTTATTTTTAACTCATGCCTGATTCTCTAATAATTCAAGATTTATACATTTATCCAATAAAATCTCTGGGAGGCATACGTCTCACTGAAGCAAAAGTGGAGGAAAGGGGATTTGAATATGATCGCCGTTGGATGCTGATTGATGAAAATGGTCAGTTTATATCCCAGCGAACTTTCCCGAATATGGCTTTGCTACGAGTGGAGATAGGAACGGATTCTCTTTCTGTCTATCATATTTCTAATCCAAGTGAGTTAATACTCATCTCTTTTACCGAGGAAGGGGAGGAGGTCTCTTCTGTGACAGTATGGGATGATGATATGCCAGCTCGATTAGTAAATTCTCAAATCGATGAGTGGTTTAGTAATGCGCTTGGCATGAAGGTTCGATTGGTGAAAATGCCCTTGTCGACAGAACGTAAAGTAGATCCTAAATATGCCCTAAATGGAGAGTCAGTAAGTTTCGCTGATGGAATGCCTTATCTGCTTATCGGGCAGGAATCCTTGGCTGACTTAAATGAAAAATTAGAAATCCCAGTTCCTATGAATCGCTTCAGGCCAAATATTGTCTTTTCTGGTGGAAAAGCTTTTGCTGAGGATTCTTGGAGCGAAATACAAATTGGTGAAGTTGATTTTCAGGTAGTTAAACCCTGCGCTCGCTGTGTGATGACTACCGTGGATCAAGATACTGGTACCAAAGCTGCAGAGCCCCTCAAGACTTTGGCTACTTATAGGAAGGTAGGAAAAAAAGTGCTTTTTGGACAAAACGTTATTGCTTTGTCAAGCGGAATCATCAAAGTCGGAGACAAGCTTAAGTTGCGGTAATTCCGAATAAACATCCAACAAAGAAGCTTGTATAGATTGGTTTTAAAAAGAAAATCCTGCTTCTAGAGAAGCAGGATAACTCTGTGGACTCCACGAAAAACTCCGTGTTCACCGCGGTTAATCTATTTGAAATCTTTTACAGTCTGTATAAAGATTTTGACCATTTCAGGATTAATATCTGGATAAACCCCGTGGCCAAGATTGGCAATGTGTCTCGTGCCTTTGAATTGCTCCATCATTGTGATGGTAGCCTCTCGCACTTGGTCCGCAGTGCCATAAAGTGCCGCAGGGTCTAGGTTGCCTTGCAGCGTTTTTTCAGGGCCGATGAGTTTCCTAGATTCGGCAATGCCCATATTCCAGTCCAAACCGATTGTCTCGCAATTCAATTTCCCCATTTCCTCCCGGGCGAAGAATGCTCCTTTAGCAAAGACAGTTTTTGGTACTGTAGTAATTGCATCACATATCTGAGCGATATAGGGCATAGAGAATTCGGCGTATTGCTTTGGCCCAAGAATTCCTGCCCAACTATCGAAGATTTGCACTAATTGTGCACCGGCTTCGATCTGAGCTTTTAGGTAATTGATTGTGCTATCAGTGATCATCTGAAGCAGTTTATGAGAAAATGCTGGTTGAGTATACAGCATCTCTCTGGCAGCTGAGAATGTTTTGCTACCATGACCTTCCACCATATAAGAGAAGATAGTCCAAGGTGCGCCCGCAAAACCGATCAAAGGTACACGTCCATCTAATGCTTTCTTGGTGATGCTAATCGCATCAGTTACATACTGTAGTTCTGATCCGTCAGAAACGTGAAGCTTCTTGAGATCGGCTTCAGATCTTACTGTTTGAGGGAATAATGGGCCTCTTTTTTCTACCATTTCATAAGGCAGCCCCATCGCCTCAGGAATCACTAATATGTCTGAAAAAATTATCGCAGCATCTACGCCTAATAAATCCACAGGTTGGATGGTAACTTCAGCGGCTAGTTCAGGAGTCTGAGCAAGCTCAATGAATCCACTTACACTGTCTCGTACTTTTCTATATTCAGGCAAAATTCTTCCAGCTTGGCGCATCAGCCAAACAGGAGTTCTTTCTGTAGTTTCGCCTTTAGCGGCTCGAAGTAGGAGGTCGTTTTTCAAATGCATGGTGCAAAGATAAGCGCCAAATTATTTTTGGCAGGTAAAATAACTACATAAAAAAGCTGGACCTATGTAAGACATCGATCCAGCTTGTGGTAATCAGTTGGTTTAGACTAATATTTTCTGAGAATTATTTTAATTCTATTCGCTTAAAGTCCTCGTCTGTCAATCCTAGAAGTTTGGTGACAGCATCGTAATCAGTTAAATCAATTCTAGCATTAGTGGAAGCAAAATCTCCAGGAAGAACAACTACACGGAAAACCTGATTATCTGTCCAATCTGCACTGAGTGTACTCAGGTCTAAATTTCCATCTAAGAATATGCTGAAATCACTACTAGTGAAATCGTAATTATACACTAAGATGCCT
>Ga0209512_1001472_pt1 | contig 28860 bp, 17 predicted proteins | sample frozenSSSSmetaG_FD_184142 | JGI IMG/M metagenome (GOLD analysis project Ga0209512, IMG submission 184142) | Glacier valley bacterial and archeal communities from Borup Fiord, Nunavut, Canada, to study Microbial Dark Matter (Phase II) -... | ecosystem: Environmental > Aquatic > Freshwater > Ice >...
CATTCTACTTTATAAATCAAGTGTTTTTTGCTTTTATCTTTATTACAACCATGGTTTATGTATTTTCAAAATATATATTACCAAGATTTGTTCGTTTATTCTTAAGCCGGCTATTTACAATTAAACTTTAAAAATGTCTATTATTTTCCTGCCCATTTGGGTTTATATACAATTTAAGGGTTAGATACGCCCTTTTGCCATTACAGACCTTATTTTAATGAAAACCCCCTAATAATAAAAAAAAATGTACAATTCAATGACAGAAATTACGAGTCCTTTAGACCAGTTTGAAATAAGGAATTTAATTGGTATAAATGCACCTATTTTTGCTAATGTTAACCTATCTTTAACTAATATAGGCTTATACCTTACAGTGGGAATCGGTTTAATATTAGCAATAAATTTAATTGCTAATAATTATCAAAGAATAGTAAGTAATAAGTGATCGGTAAGCCAAGAGTCTGTATATGCCACTATTCATAGTATAGTTGTAAATCAGATTAATGCTAGAGGCGGGCAAGAATACTTTCCATTTATTTATACATTATTTGTCTTTATACTTATCAACAATTTAATTGGTATGGTGCCATATAGTTTTGCATCAACTAGTCATTTTATCTTAACATTCTCTTTAAGCTTTACAGTTGTGTTAGGTGCCACTATATTAGGTTTCAAAAAACACGGCTTAGAGTTTTTCTCTTTATTAGTTCCAGCTGGTTGTCCTTTAGGTTTATTACCTCTACTGGTCTTAATAGAATTTATTTCATATTTAGCTAGAAATATTTCGTTAGGCTTAAGATTAGCCGCTAATATTTTATCTGGCCATATGCTACTCAATATCTTAGCCGGTTTTACCTATAACATTATGACTTCTGGCTTTATCTTATTCTTCCTTGGTCTAGTGCCATTAATTTTTATTATTGCCTTTAGTGGATTGGAATTAGGTATTGCTTTTATACAGGCTCAAGTTTTTGTAGTGTTAACTAGCTCTTATATAAAAGATGGATTGGACTTACATTAACCTAAAAGAAGTAAAAACAAAATATAGCTAAAAATTAAAGATTATCCCTTGTATACTTACACACATATATAACATAGATCAGGCTTATTTAAAAGTTATTTAGCTATATTTTGTCTCTTTTTACAACTATGCCTGCTTTTGCTTAGTTAATAAACATGTTCAGTCTCTAGCTAAGCAACATTGCTTAAAGATTGTTTTACTTCTCTAAGAAACCCGGTTGAAACTTCTTTTTTATGCTTAGCCTCTTTATTACTCTTTATTTTTTTTAGATAATTAACTACATTTAAATCCAAATCTATAGGGGGATAAACCTTAGTCTTTATCTAAATACCTCTAGAGGGGGGGGTATTTAACAAAATCAGCTCTTTCGCTTGTTCATTATTTTAATTAATATATGTAAACAACTTTACTTAATTACAAGAAAGATAAAATTCTATTAGATACTTCTGATCTTCTTAATGAGGCTAGCCCTATCTACTTGTTTAAGGTGACAAAAAGTAGCAAATACTTTTAGGTAATCTGGTATCTTTAAAAACCAATATTATTAATTTTTAAAAGTAGTAATGGGTGAAAAAGTTTTATCCCCCTTTAAACTTTTTCACCCATTATAGGACAACCTATTAAAATAATAAACAAAAGGTCTTATCGTCTAGTGGTCAGGACTTGATTTTTTCAATATCAAAACAAGGGTTCGACCCCCTTTAGGACTGGAGGGCTCAGGAAAAAAGGAAAAATGAAGAAAAAGAAAAATTTAATTAGACAATTGAAAGGCTAATTAAAAGGTTAGTTTTAGCCTCACAGGCTATAATTGCTACATTAAAAAATAAAAAATGCAGATGTTAAAGTATATAAGTATATATCTCCTAGAGCCCTGGTATAAATTTAGCCTTTTAACATATAATATAAGAATATAGCGTTACAAAGAGAACACCTGGTATATTACATATATCAATGGAAAGTAAGATGTTTTTCATACATAGACCTATAAACAAGAGGTGCTGAGCAAAAGCTTAGGTATCACAGAGAAACTAAAACACTATAAACAAGTACTATTTATGCCTAAAAAGATCTTAGTATAATATATGTAATAAAACAGTTTACATAGTAAATATATGTGTCGAGCTAATAAGCCCATGTTAAACAGTAATATAGACTAATTACTCCTACGTAATTCTTCTTAATTGTAACCTATAAACCCCAGATTATTAATCTTTATTATTAATCTTTATTATTAATAGTAACGGGGAAAAAAGTTTTTATCTTTTTCCTCGTTAAGCCCTTAATGCTTTATAGCTTTACCAACTAACCCTATTAATGTGTTAAAAAAAATAAAACAAAATAATGTAGGATTATTGTAGGAAAACTACACAAAAAAAAAAGATTAATTTCTTTAATATAATGAACTTATTTTTTCTTGAGTTTGATGATGGCTCTGAATGAACGCTGTTCAAGTACTTGACACATGCTAATCGTACGTCTAACTTAACACTATAATAAAAACATAGTATTTGTTAGAAGTGGTGTACAGGTGAGTATATGGTATTTTGGCTACCTAAGAGTAAGGAAAAATAAATTCCTTATAGTTAGAAGAGTTTTTTTTTATAAAGGAGAATAAAAAAGTCTTCCGCTCTTAGATGACAAGAAATATCTCGGATAAGTAGTAGTTAAGGTAATGGCTTAACTAGCTGAAAACTCCGTAATTGAGGCTGAGAGGTCGATCAATCACATTGGGTCTGAAAAAACCCCAATACGTATAGTACAGCAGTGGGGAATCTTGGTCAATGGCCTAGCGGCTGAACCAGTAACTTGAAAGAATGTATAGTTTTTCTAATCAAGATCTAGCAAGATTAGATTTGATATCGACTATGTCGAATAAAGTTCCAGTAGAAAACTGATAATGACAATTTTTTATCTGTGTGTCTTGACTAAATTATGTGCCAGCCGTCGCGGTAATACATAGAAGACTAGTGTTATTCATCTTTATTAGGTTTAAAGGGTACGTAAACGGCAATATCAGCCTTAATAAAGGTACTATATTGCTAGAGTTTTATAAGAGAAGGTGAGAATTTGTGGAGTAGAGATGAAATTCGTTAATACCATGAAGACTGATAGAGGCGAAAGCGACCTTCTGGGTAACAACTGACGTTGAGGGACGAAGGCTCGGGTAACGAACAGGATTAGATACCCTAATAGTCCGAGCAGAAAATTATGAGTGCCATAGACAAATACAAGGAGAGTTTGCCGTTGTTAGCCAGATTACTTCAGACCTCGGTAAGCTCTTCTTTTTTTCTTTGTTTATAAATGAAAGTGTAAGCACTTCACCTTAAGAGTAATGCGGCAACGCAGGAACTGAAATCATTAGACCGTTTCTGAAACCAGTAGTGAAGTATGTTATTTAATTCGTTAACCCGCGAAAAATCTTACCACAGTTTGAATATTACCTTAAAGGTTAAGGTATTACAAGAGTTGCACGGCTGTCTTCAGTTAATGTCGTGAGACTTTGGTTTGTTCCTTAAAATTAACGAAAGCCCTAGCTTTATTTTTACATTTCATTTATAAAGCTGCACACCCTCATATAGGGAATGGTAATAGGGATCAAGACAAGTCATCATGGCCCGAACACTGTGGGCTATAGACGTGCCACATATTCCTGGACAAATAGATGCAAAAATGCGAATAAAAGCTAATCTTTAAAAACAGGATAAAACATGGATTGTTGTCTGAAACTCGACTACATGAATAAGGAATTACTAGTAATCGTGAATCACCACGTCACGGTGAATTTAATCTCAGATAGGTACTAACTACTCGTCAGGCGCCGAAAATTATACATGCAATAAGTTTGGTGAGCCATTGTTTTTTAGTTTATACGGTTAGGTATAAACACTATGGTGGTAAGCTTTCGTATGCGTGATTTTGATTGGTGTTAAGTCGTAATACGGTTCGTGTAGCGGAAGTTGCACGGGATTAATTAACATTAACCATATGTCTGTGTGTAGAGATACACACATAACCTTTATAGGCTAAGTGTATTATATGTACATCCTGGTTCAAGCCCAGGTTTAGGTTTAAGACTTTTTTGGCTAAGAGAGTGTTTCTTATAAAAAACTTTTCTGCTTGCTTTTTCTGACTTTTTGGTCTCTTTTGTTTTTTTCTAAATAGATAGCATATATCTTTATTAATAAGTTTAAAGGAAACTTCCATCATTGGTAAGATGGGTTGAGCTGTAAACTCAATAGCTCTTGTCTTGTATGAGTTCGAATCTCTTGTTTCCTATGTAATATAAGCAACAGCTATAATAAATTAAGTAAGTAAGTAAGCATTAACTTTTATTAAACACCTGTATATTAAAAAAACTCTTAACTTATTGCCGTTAAATTGTTAGTATAAAGTAAAAACTTCTTAACTAGAAAGACAAATACTAGAGAGATAAGCAAAAATGCCGGTTTAAGCCCTTATAGCTCAATGGTAGAGCGAAATGCTGTTAATATTTTAATAGATGTTCGATTCATCTTAAGGGCTTTAGGAAAATAATATAAAAAATAGCGTTATTTTATAACGCTAAGGATTTACTACACTTATTTATAGTTCTTAAGTGATACAAATAGTATATGCCCCGCTTTTTCACTTGCTACCTATAACATCTAGTTAAACAAAGGTTTAGTTTTCTTATTTACTTAAGCAATTGAACAATTAGATAAAGTTTTATTCAGTCTGAATAAACAAATGGTATATATTTTATAAAAAAAAACATGGCAAGCATTGCATTTTTCTATGAAACTTTGACTAATGGCTTTAAGGTAGAAATTTTGGACATGCTTTCAATTATATCTGTAATGTCAGGTATATTTGTAATTATCTGTAAAAACCCTGTAATAAGCATATTATTTTTAATAGGCTTATTCTTAAGTATTAGCAGCTATTTATTTATATTGGGTATTAATTTCATTGGTTTATCTTATTTATTGGTGTATGTTGGAGCTGTGTCTATTTTGTTCCTTTTTATCTTAATGCTAATCAATGTAAGAATAAGTGAATTACATAGTGATACTAGTAATAGCATTCCCTTGGCTATAGTGATTAGCTTTGGTTTTTATTTACCTAGTTACAGTTTATTGCCCTATGCTCTTAATTTATTTAAATTCTCCTTAGGCCAGATTAATGTCTTCTTATATACAGTAATATTTAAGGGGGTTGATGTCATTAATAAAGCTTTTTATTCAGTGCTTAATCTTAACAAAGATGAGATATTTTTTGTTACTAGTCAGCTCTGAGATGGAGCTTTAGCAGAAACAAGTCATATTACAACAATAGGTAATATAATATATAGCAGTCATGGTATATGACTTATAATAACCTCTCTTATACTCTTGTTAGCTATGGTGGGAGCTATTGTTATAACAATAAAACAAAACAAAAAGATAAATCCTTTAAATAGAAATAAATTTGAACTTCACCCCTTTCAAGTAGTTGATTATTCTTATTGACCCCTAAATACATCTATTTCTTGAAAGAGTAGTCCTGTTATTTTAGATAATAATATTACACTTGCTAGTATTTTCCCAAAGCATCTTTTAAAGCCTTTACTTCTGTGAATTTTACTAAAATTGTTTCCTATTATTCGTCTTCTAGTGTTAAGAGCATTAGCTCTCTTATTTTTTTTAGATGAAGACACTATTACACACTGTATAGGCACTGGTGATAAAAAAACAGTAGACTATAAATTAGATAATCTAAACGTGTTTATGGCTAAGAGGAATAAAGAAGAGTGTGGTGATAGTAATGAAGAAGAGTGTGGTAAGCGTTTAATTGTTGAGGGTGTAAGCGATACACCGGATAGATTTCGTCATACTATTGAGGGTCTGCACAATGAGTTAAAGCCAATTGAAGCTAGGTTAGAAAAACTACGAGAAAAATCTAAAGCTACTGCAAATGCTATCGACTCTAGTTCGGATAAGACTACTAGAGCTAAACTTAGCCGAGAAAAGCAGGCGATTGCTGGAGAAGTAAAGCGTGCGGAAGCAGAAGTACAAGGTGTATTAGATAAAATAGGGCTAGTTCATCGATTTCAGCTATCAAGAATAACAGCACAACGTACAAGATCTCCATTAGTTGAGATTCTAAGTGGTGGAAGACTAAGTACTTCTCTAAGGACTTGAATGGGGGGAACACCGACTTTTGGCCCTAGCCCGTTTAGTCCTAGCCAGCTTACACCTAGACCCCCTAGAACAATGGAGGGAACACCGTATTTTGGCCCTAGCCCGTTTAATTTTAGACCGTTTAGTCCTAGCCCCCTTACTACTAAAACAATGGGGGAAACACAGAATTTTGAGTCAAGCCAGTCAAGCCAGTCAAACCAGTTAAGCCCGTCAAGCCAGTCAAGCCAATTTACTCCTAGCCCTCCCAGAACAATGGGGGAAACACAGAACCCTGAGCCAAGACAGTTTGCTTATAGTGATTGAACAAAGAAGGCAAGACCGGATTTTGGCCCTAGCCCTGTTACTCCTAGAACAATGGGGGAAACACAGAACCCTGAGCCAAGACAGTTTGCTTATAGTCAGTATTCTCCTAGTGGTTCTATAACAATGGGAGAAACAGAAAACCCTGGGCCAAGACCGCTTGCTCCTAGTGATTCTAGAACAATGGGGGGAAACAGAAAACTCTCAGCCCTGACCAAACCTAAGCCTAGTAATCCCGAATAAAGAGCTAGTTGAGTTAGAAATAGCAAAAAAGAATGCTGGCTCTAAATAACAAAAAAAACAAAACTTAGACATGAAACGCCGAAAAAATAGAGAGTTGAGTCATAAATAGCGGAAACACAGAATGTTGAGCTAACCAGTGCGGCAATAGAAACAAAAGAAGAAAGAAACAGGTGAAACTAAAGCCTAAGCGAAGAGACAGGCGGCTATACTTGCTTTATCTTAGTTTTACTTTGTTAATAGCTTTAGGACAAATATTTGACTTAACCTCTTTTTTTTGTTAGATCTTATCAAGATCTAAAGTTTGCCGAGAGAACTTCGAAGTTAAATATGGTTTAAAGGGAAAAACCTCGACTAGGTGAGACTAGTATAAAATTAGTAAAGGGGGACTAATTTGCCCTTTTACTCATTTGCCCCCCCTTACTAATTCAAATACTAATCGTCACCCTATCCCTCTTTCAGCTTAATTATATTCTTTTTTAGTTTTAGGTTTATTTATTACATTGCATATTATTCTTTTAGATTAATAAGATATCTTGTTAAACCTCTGGTTTTTGCAAATAAGCTGTACTAGTCGAGTATTACGTTTTTTTCCTATGGCGACGTTTACTTTTTTACATAAACTATTGATCTTATTAGCTTCTCTTCTTTTTATTTTAGTGTTAATACAAACTTTTGCCTTAACTGTTTTAAAGGTTTATTTTATTGCCCACTTTTCGGGGAAAACAGTTGTATAAACTGCACTATTACTTTGCCAAATCTCTTTAGAAAATTATTATAAAGCTTATCTTTAATTTTAAACAATTAACAATTAAAAACAAGTAAAACAATAAAAAACATAAAATAAAAAAACATGAATTATTTCAATATAAATAAGCATCAACTTCACCCTTTTCATTTAGTTTCGCCCTCTCCTTGACCAATATATACATCTATATCTTTATTGGCTTTAACAAGCAGCGCTGTTTTAGCAATGCATAGTTTTTATAATGCAAACCTTTCTTTGTTATCAGCTTTCATCTTGCTTATTTCTTCTATGTCTTTCTGGTTCAGAGATATTGTAAGTGAAGCCACTTATTTGGGTAACCACACATTAGCCGTGCAGAGAGGATTAAACGTAGGAGTAGGACTATTTATAGTTAGTGAAGCCTTGTTTTTTTTAGCTATTTTTTGAGCATACTTCCATAGTTCTATGTCTCCAACTATGGAAGTAGGTGGAGATTGACCACCTAGAGGTGTAGAATCTATAAACCCTTTTGAGTTGCCTTTACTTAATACGATGATCTTATTAGCAAGTGGGGTTACAGTAACATATGCCCATCACTCTATAATAGCTGGAAATAGAAAAGGAGCTTTGTATGGTATGGTTCTCACTGTATTATTAGCAATAGTCTTTACTATATTTCAAGCTGTAGAGTATAAAGTCTCTTCCTTCAGTATTACTGACAGTATCTTTGGCTCTTGCTTTTACTTCGGTACTGGCTTTCATGGCTTACATGTCATTATAGGTACTGCCTTTCTTTCAGTAGGCTTGTGACGTGTATTAGCATACCATTCTACTGATAATCACCATCTTGGCCTGGAAACGGGTATATTATATTGACATTTTGTCGATCTTGTTTGACTAGTTTTGTACGTATCAATCTACTACTGAGGTTCTTAATAAAATTAATACAACTAATAAAATAAGAAAGAAAAATTAAGCGTGTTAGCTTAATTGGTTAAGCGTTGTGCTACGGACACAAAAATCGTAAGTTCGAATCTTATACACGTTATAATAATAATTATTATTATGTAATTAATTATTGTCCATTAATTATATAATAACCAAAGTAAAGGTTAATAGGTTCTTTAAATAGTTATTGTATTTTTACAAAAAAAAGGTTATTAATTTTGTAATTTATTTTAGACGTAATCTTTAAGATGCAGAGACTTTAGTTTAATGGATAAAGCAGGTGATTTTTATTCTCCTTATTTGGGTTCAAGTCCCAAAGGTCTTATCTTATCTATAATTTTTAATAAGATTTAGAGACTTTAGTTTAATGGATAAAGCAGGTGATTCTTATTCTCCTTATTTGGGTTCGAGCCCCAAAGGTCTTATATCCTCTCTTTATAATCTTCCTCTTTTATTTCTCTTTTCTCCTATATTATTTACCTCTATCTAATTTTTTTTTGTCTTTTTACATATTTATATGCATTACGTTTTTACATTTTTAGATCTTTACATTTAAAGGTTTAAAGCAGTTATAGGTTAAAGGTAGACTTTTCGCGTACCATGTGAATTATGTCGGTTCAAATCCGACTGACTGTAGTAGATATAGGGGGGGGGTAATTACTGAACGATTCTTCTACTTTTCTTGTACAAGCTTAGTAAAGCTTTTTAAGTAAAATATCTTATTTATTTTTTAAGATGTAAAATTATTTACTTAAACCTAAGCAGCTTCCTTAAATAAGGGTTAGTAACTTAATTGGTAAAGAGTTTCTTTGTCAAGGAAAAAGATGGCGGTTCGAATCCGCTCTAGCCCGGTTAAATTTAATACATGTAGTAATAAACTAAAAAAAAGTTATAAAGATTACATTAACTTTCTTGCTTTAAAGATTAATAAAACAAAATAGAACAATAACTCCCATTAAACCAGGAATAGCTGGGGTATAATAAAAATAACCCTAAGTTATAGCCAAATTCCTTTATTTATTGTTTATAAATAAATGTGGAATTAAACTTGTTCAATTCCACATTTTTCATTATAACTCTAGCTTAGTGTGGCCTATGCATAAACAGGAAGTGCTTAGCAAAAAACAAATAAACCCCTCTTAATTGTTTAGCTCGCCGTTAATCTCATAAATAAATATAATTATTCCAATCTCTTAAACCTAAAGCATTAATAAGACGTAGTTTGAAAACAAGTTGCTTGTCTCTTATAAAAATCAAGCAAGATCTAAAAATGGAGGGTTAACTGGTGTTTCTATAATTACTAGCAAACAGGATGGTCTAAAAAAGAGTTTAGGATATACCTCAAATATTGATTTTTAGAGAAACGCAATTTAAACGGACTTAAAAAAATAAGTAAGATTAGGTTTAACGAATTAAGGTGCTTATTGGGTATACGTTTTTAATGTTACATAGGCTTTTTAATAAGCTTAAAAAGGAAAAAAATATAAAAGAGTATAGTTTAATGGAAAAATTGGAAGCTTCAAACTTCATGTTTTCAGTTCAAGTCTGAGTGCTCTTGTTCTTTTATTTTAATTGTAAATTAGGTGAAAACTTCTTCACATAGAAAAAAAAATTCCTTAGCTTAATTGGTAAAGCTTATCCTTGATAAGGGTATGTTCAATGTTCAATTCATTGAGGAATTATAGTAATTAATTTAGAGCTATAAATACTAGATAAATATATTGTAGGAGTTCACTAACTCTTACTAAAATTGCAGCTAAAGGAGAAGATTAGCTAGCAAATAGTGTTTAGTCTAATTTTTTTATATAAATGTCATATAGGGGAAATTAGCCATTGGTAAGGTAGAATATTTGCTAAATATTATGCTTTAGCATATAGGCGTTCGATTCGCCTATTTCCCGGATATTCTAGTATCTATCTATCTAAACTAAAACTATAAAACATAAAGTTTATTGTAATATAACAAGAAAAGATAATTGGCCGAGTGGACTAAGGCAATAAGCTTGAGCCTTATCTAAGTAAGTATTACTTACATCCGTTCGAATCGGATATTATCTGAAGAGGTTTAGTTTAGTACAAGAGGGAAAACTAGAGGTTTTACACTTGTACTAGGGGTAAACGATTCTCTATATCAAGAGGTTAATAACATGTAAATAAGTAATCCAAGTATATATATATATATATACATCTGCACCTGTGTACAGCCCTCGTATTTCTTCAACTAACATAAATTGTCAACAATTAGTTAGAAGTGCAAGTGGGTTTAATCTATGGGTACTTATATCCTAAATTTTATAATTAGAATTTTTATATATCTAGCACCAAGGCTCATTTATACCTGAGTAAATCCAAACTAAATTATGTAAGTAATCATAGTTTCATTACACAAGTAACACAAGGAAGTGCAAGACAAGTTCTAGATAATAACTGTACACTGCCGACATATCCCTCAAATTGATCAATGGCTAATTATGCAGGAAGTCCTGCAAATTTCCCCAGGAGTAATGTAATACAAGATACCTTAAGACCCACAAGTGCCGAAGCCAGAAACAGGGAGGCTGCCTAAAGGCATGGTCCCTCATCACCTAGGTATGTCAGCCAACGTTATAGAGCATTGATGGCCTGGTTATAGGCAAGGGGTTTTACACCTAATACTCCTTACGCAATGGACCAAAAAATATATATATTAAGAAATAGGTATTAGAGGTAAAGTTAAACTAGGTTTAATAGTATAGAAAATAAATTTAGCTATGGTGCTAATAAAATATAAAGCGCGTAGATTAATTATGAACCAGTAGAGGAACGCTATCTCGCCTGAAGCTTAATTGAGGTGATACATAGTAATCCCGCATAACATAAAAAGCGAAAGTTTCAATGAATTATTGATGGCTTGTAATCTAGTTTAATAACTGGTGCAATTGTTTTTATTAAGGACTTTATGTCAATTTACAAATTTAAATACATAACTAGTAAAACAACTAGGCTTAAATCTCTTAAAATTACTCTTTTTTTATAGTAATACATAGAGTATTACAGCTGTAACTTAAATAAGTATAAATAAATTAAGATCTGTGCTTACACATAGCGCTAGTGCTAACTAAGTAATTAACCTCTCAGAAGTGTAATCTGATCGGCAGATTTTAAAAATAAGGTAAAAATAACAAATATATAAATATCTACTTAGCACTGTAAACAGTAAATACAGGACGAAAAAAAAAATTACTTCTGTAAGAGGTATTAGCCAAAGTTGTAAACTAGATAAAATCTTACCTAGAATTAAACCAAAAGTAAAGATATTTTTTTATAGCTTACATCTACTTATCTTTGCCTTTACCTGCTACATTGTATTATTAATTTAACATATAACTAATAACGGGTTAAAGTCTAATGGTTGGACACCTTTTTTGGGTAAAGGATCTCTTATGTTCGAATCATAATAACCCGAAAGTCTAATAAATTAATTATATAATAGTAATGTGACGGATATAGAAATTGTCTAAATAATACACAATGGTGTTTTATGGGCAAGTATATAAAGAAACTATTGGGGATGCCTTGCTATATATTAAAGAGAATACAAATTAACTTGTGTTTAATAAAAAGGATTAACACATGTACTCTTAGATAAATTCAGTAATAAACAAAGCGAATCGAAATATCTTAGTAGCTTTAGGAAAAAAAATCAAACGAGATTCTATTATTAATGAGAGTTAAAGTAGAACAGCCTATATATTAAATAGAGAAGATTAAATTAATATTATATAAGTAAGATAGTCTATTAGTCTGTTTGAATAAAGCTTTATTTATCTAGAAAACTCTAGATTTTTAATTAACAGGGGAACCTTCCTCTAAGGCTAAATATAATATATAAGCGACAGAGTATAGTACTGTGAAGGTAGGTTTTAATCAGTAGTTTTATAAGCAGCTCGAGGTTTGTCTAAACGACAAAGAGAGCGTACCTTTAGCATAATGGGTCAGCAAGTTAATATTAGATGCAAGCATTTTAGTAAATTTGCTTAGATAAACCAATTATTAAATAATGAATTAGTATCTAAAATTAGACCCGAAGCCTAGTGATCTTACTATGACCAGGGTTATAAAAGCCCGAACGGCTTATCGTTGTAAAGATATCCGAAGAGTTGTGGTAAGTTAGTGAAAGACAACACTGACTAGGATAGCTGGTTTTCTGCGAAATCTATATAAGTAGGTAATTTTAGTTACATCCTTGTAGGTACAGAACTGTGATCTCAGGCAATATTGCTATCTTTTTAAATATATTGCATACATCGGGGGATCGTAATGATTTTATCGGTGAGTATTCGCACTCGGAAGGACAAGGATGAATCTATAATCATCAGACATAGTACGCTAAGGTTGTATGTCCAAAGGGAAACAGCCCAGAACAAAAGTTAAGGTTCCAAAATTAATGTTAAGTGAAAATAAGGAAGTTTTTATCATATACGACTAGGGAATAGGCTTAGAAGCGGCCATTTCTTGAAGATCTCGTAACAGAGCACTAGTACTAGAAATTCATAATTTCTCTTGATAAAAGCACCGAAAATTCAACGGATCTAAACAATGTACCGAAATTTTGTCCATACTTAGTTAATGTAAAAGTTCTTTATTTAAAGTAAAAATCTTAATTGTCTAAGTATAGGGGTAGCGGAACGTTGGGTACATCTCAGATTTTTTCTTAGATAGATTAAGAAGTAGATAACCCAAGTGAGAATGCTGACATGAGTAACGAAAAAGGGGATTTAAGAAGTTGTATTAATACAACTTAAACTTATAATAGCCCCTCGCCTAAAGCTTATGGTTTTATTAAAGTAACGGCCTCTAAGTTTACAAACCTAAAGGATTAAACGATGAGAAAAAGCTTGTCTACATAGTAACAACCTTTAAAGTAAGAAAGGTTCAGGAAAAACAGTACATTTTTATAAATAAAAAAAAAATGACATAAAACCGTACCTAGAAACTATCTCAAGTAAGCAAGTAGAGTATACGAAGGCGTTTGAGTGAACAATCATTAAGGAACTCGGCAAACTAGCTACCGTAACTTCGGAATAAGGAGAGCCATTCCTCCTGATTAATATCAGGTAAAGAATAGGAAGCATGGAATAGTGTTGTACGACTGTTTAATTAAAACAAAGCACTTTGCAATAAGATGATAAATCAAAGTATTGAGTGTGATTTCTGCCCAATGTCGGCAGGTTAACAGATTAATTAAGCTGACTAAAATAAGTTTAATTTTTGAAGGAAACCCCGATGAATGGCGGCCTTACCTATGAGGGTCCTAAGGTAGCGGAATACCCTGGCCGTTAAATGCGGTCTTGCATGAATGATTTAACGATACAACAGCTGTCTCAATGATTGGCTCAGTGAAATTGTAATAACTGTGCAGATACAGTTTACCTCTAGTTAGACGAGAAGACCCTATGCAGCTTTACTGTTGCTAGCTATTGAATATGACAAAACAAATATCAGTGTATAAGGTAATCGATCTGGAAGATGTAATTGAGACACCTTTATTTAGTTTTTCATATTGGCACTTTTGTGCTTAAAAAAAATAACCCTTTGTACACACAAAAGGGAACAATTGCTAGGAGGCAGTTTATGCGGGGCACAGATCCCATAAAAAGTACCTGGGTGTATCCAAAGTAATTCTAGTAAAGGATTCGTAAGTTTTTTTAATTCTAAAACGATAGTTAATTAAAAAAGGTTTTTTAGTTAAACTTTTACTCAGTTAAAGGTTATAGCTTTAGCTATAATTTAACCAATGAAATATCTATTAAGTTAGAAATATTTGAAATTCAAGTAAGATTTTAACTATATGGGAAATAGATGTGATTTACATATTATTAAGATATTTTATTATAGTGTATATACCTATCTTTCTTATCTGTTTATAGTATATAAACAACAAAAAATTTTAAATTACTAAATAGTTTCTTATTTTTAAAAAGATAGTCGTGTTTATTGCTTGCCAAGTTTAATGGCTTAATCTTGCTTTACTGTTTGATTTACACATCTATCAGTCGCGTAAGCGGGGCATATGGTCACAAGATGCAGAAAGGAAAGGTCTTGGATTATTGAAAAAGCTACGCTAGGGATGTTAGTCCTCTAATGTATAAGATGTATCAACATTAATTCATTAGTTTGTTATTGGGTTAATTTCAAGAATGACATATATTATGTTTATTTGAAGCGTAATTTACTTTAGCAACCAATCATTTTTTTTTATTAGAGTAAAATCGTTCAACGACTAGGGAGTGAATAAAGCTAATGATAATCTCCCTAAAAACGCCCAACCTTTCATTTTTTTTTACTTAAATAAATAAAACCTCTTGTTGTTTTACTTACCTGAAATAATAAGCAATGTCTTAGACATACATTGAATTTTTACCCATCTTAAATTTAAACATGTATAACCAGGAAAACTCAAAAACAAATAAGCCTTTTATCTATATAAAAAAATTGAATAAAAAGAGTAAAATTATACCACTAGGTACACCAAATAATCTCTTAGGTATGACAAGGTATAGTTCTCCTAGTAGTCAAGAATGGAATGACAGTATATATGGATATAATAACATAACGATTAAAAACATAACAATAGCTAAGAAAACTTTAACTAAGCTAATAAAAAGTTATTTTAATATGTATTTTATTAAGAATTTTCTGCAGACTAAGATAATATCTACTAAACTTAAAAGATTAGCAGTAAACAGAATTTTTACAAGTAAAGCCCAATTAAAGCATACACATAGTAAGGTTATTATTACCTTATATGTTTATAATGAACAAAGAAGAATATTAGTAAATAAGTTAAAAAAATTAGAAATTATCCTCTTTCCTTCGGATGATTCTTCTTCCAAAAGGTTAGGTATACATAGTGTTTCTCTTTTCTCCTTAAATAAAAAATTCAGCTTAATAAAAAAAGTAGACAGTGATTCGTTTTTAAACACCTTAGAAGAAATTAAAAGTTATATAACTAAAGAATTAACTAAAAAAAAAAAAGCTTTGAAACAATCTAGATTAAAAAGTTTAAAAAATGAAATACATGATATAAACATGCTAGAGTTTAATCTTAATAAAAAGGCAAATGTAAACAAAAGCTTAAAAAAAAATATAAGTTTATTGAGTGATTGTATAAGCGTATACAAAAAACATATTTATCAAGCTATTTTAGAAAAAGAAGTAGAACTTGTAAATTATTATAGAACACTCTTGAGTTTAAACAAAGTAAAATTTCATCACCGTTTTATCAGCCGTTTAAGCTTTTTTTTGCGCAATATTTACAAAAAAGAAGTCGAGTTTAACATAGTTAACCTAAATGCAATATATCTAAATAGTGATATCTTAACTCAAGCTATAGCCTTAAAGTTAAAAAACAGAAAAAATAAACTATTACGTGTTTTAAATTCGTTTTTATATATGGTTAAATTCCCTAATGCTAATTTCTTTTTAGCAAAGACTAGGGAAAGATATCTCTATATTGATGTTCAGAAATTATGAGGAAATAGAATTAATAATTTTAGCCATAACTTGGCTGTATACAAAGACAGTGTTAATAATGTATTATTAGAGCTTTTAGCTAAAAAAATGCTGTTAAGAAAACCAGTCTCCTCTCTGTCTAGCCTAAAAAACCTAGATAAAAGGGTTTATCTAAGCACTGGTTTGTTAAATCATGTCTTAGCTCACTTAAAACATAAAAATATGGCTGGTCTTAGATTAGAGGCCAAAGGTAGACTAACAAAGCGTTTTACAGCTTCTAGATCCGTTTTTAAGATTAAATGGAGAGGTAGTTTGAAAAATATAGACTCAACATATAGAGGATGATCTTCACCTATCTTGAGGGGTTATCTAAAACCAAACGTTCAATATGCAGTAATAAACTCTAAAACACGTAATGGGGCTTTTGGTTTAAAGGGCTGAATAAGTGGTCATTAAACTAAATAAATATAAGAAATAAAAATATATCTAATTCATATATCTTTAGGTTTCGGGTTGGCTTAGGTAAAAAAAAGTGAAAATGAAGAAATAGTCTGAACCATTTTGCGAAAGATGGAAATAAGGGTTAAATAACCTTATGTTAACAAATTTTGAACAGGCTAATTGCGCAAGAGAGTACAAATTGAGTGCGCGGTTTGGCACCTCGATGTCGGCTTAACTTATCCCCATGAATGCAGAAGTCATGAAGGGTTCGACTGTTCGTCGATTAAAAAGTTACACGAGCTGGGTTAAATACGTCGTAAGACAGTATGGTTTCTATCTTCTAGAGGAAATTAGAATAAAATAAAGATCGCCCCCTCGTACGAAAGGAGCTGGGTCTATTAACCTCTGGTTTACCTGTTGTTTATGTGCCCAATATTAATTTATGTGTAAGTTTGCTTATACAGGGGTGTTACTTTTACTTTAGTAAATTTATAGCATAGGCACGGCAGGAACGCTATGTTAGTTAAAGATAAGTGTTGAATGCATCTAGACACGAAACTTACTTTCATATATTCTTTAATATACGCGGTATAATACCTCGATTTTAAGCATTATTAATGTTTAATTAATAGGCTTTAATTTTAAGAATTTAAATTTTTTTAGGTATAAAGTACTAATTATTTTAGTTGACTCTTTTTTCTATATCTTACATTAATAAATTGGCTATAAACAAAACGAGCATCACTTTTTAACCTGTGCTCTATTGAGCCTGGTTAGCATAAAAGTAATGTTACTGTTTTGTAACCAGTCTATGCAAGTGCGATACTTGCACCAGGCTCAGGGGGGAGGGATAAACCATAAAAGGTCCTAAGGTTAAGTCGTATGGCACGATCTTGTTCACTATCAGAACAAGACATTACTATACACAATAATGTCTTAACGCGGGCTGATGTAAATAAGTAACATAACTGACTCATGACCAGCATATATAGGTGCGAATCCTTTGCCCGCTCAAATTTTCCTTGTTTGTTTGTTTTAGTTTGTTAAGGGTTATAGCTTAATTGGTAAAGCAAACTGCTCATGACGGTTTAGATAAGTGTTCGACCCACTTTAACCTTAAATTTACTAAAAATTGTAATAACATATTAAATATAGTTAAATTTAATTAAATTAAACAAACAACACATATAATATATTATAAGTGGTTCGAGTGCTGGAATTGGTAGACAGACTTAACTTAAGCTTAAGTGACACGATAGTCGTGTACGTTCAATTCGTACCTCGAATATTTAGTACTTTTGACCTATTCGTTCTTATAAAAAGCGTTCTTGTTATAGTCTAACAGATATAAGTTTGTATAGTTTATTTAAAGGGGAAATTGTATAATAAGGTAATACAGTAATTTTGCATATTGCTTATACAGGTTCAAATCCTGTTTTCTCCAATTGCATTTCACTATATAATCGTCATGCTTCTCTTCGTAGTTTTTTAGACAAATAAAACTTTTAACAACTTATTCGATACACTCTAAAAAAAATATACTTTTATTTTAAAACTTACCCTCTAAAAAGCTCAAGAAGCTCAATTGGCCGAGCAGAATACTGAAGCTATTCCTGTTGTAAGTTCGAGTCTTACCTTGGGCAAAGGGGCAAATAGGCAAATAAGCTGATACTTTAAGCGAGCATGATGAAAATGGTATACATCCAGTACTTAGGATACTGGGGCTTAACAGTCTTGTGGGTTCAACTCCCTCTGCTCGTACCAGAAGATATCATGTAAAAAGATCTTGTTTTTTTTTAGTGCCCTTATTATGAATCGTTTGTAGACATAAACATGTCTTAAGCTTTTTTTAGTTGATTTATTGCCCTCTAAACCTTTCTAGACTTAAAGATTTAAAATTAAGCTTTTATTAAGTATATAAAAACAAGGCAATAAAATAGGTATAAGCCTAGTGTTATATATAGTTGTCTCAGGCAAAAAGAGGGATTAGCTCAATCGTAGAGCGATCGTTTTACACACGATATGTTAGATGTTCAAGTCGTCTATCCCTTAATCTCATCCTCTTGGTGTTATTGCTCATAATAGGCGTAAGAGCGCAAATAATAGAAATAAAGCTTAGTAAGAATAAAAAAAAAGAGTAATAGCGAAAATAAGTAAAATAATAGCAATAGACACATTGATAAATAATCAGGTAAAGTATACTAATAAAAAACACTAAAAAAAAAGAGAAGGGAAATAGCAGCACTAAATTAAATTAAATATATATGTTTATATTTTGACTTACTTTAACTTAATTACAAGGTTACTCACAAAACTAGTAAAATATCTCGTGGACTAATGGTAAGTCATAAATCTTTGATATTTATCAGTGGGTGTTCGAATCGCCCCGGGATAAAGGTGGATATAGTTCAATGGTAGAACAATTGTATGTGGCACAAGATGTTCCCTGTTCAAATCAGGGTATCCTCCCATATAAATTAATTAAATTGGCAGGGTATACACTAAGCCGGAGTAGTTCAATTGGCAGAACATTAATTTCATGCATTAACAACGAAAATTCGAATTTTTCCTCCGGCTGTGGGAACTGAATAAAAAGTCTCAAGGTTCAGTCTGTATACACGCCTCTTATTGTTACTTTAAAGCTGTTTACCTCATTATACAGAACAAGCTTGCTTAAGCTTGTTTTCCACATTCTCCTCTTTTAGTTTTCCACATTCTCCTCTTTTAGCTTACCGCTTTTGGTTGTTATCTCTAAATATTAATAATTTTTCCCTAAAGATGTTGACATGTTCTATACTATGCATAATAGTGTCGAATGCCGTAGCAGTCAAACGGGATAAAGCAATACTTTTTAGTAGAGTTTCTATAATAGTATTATTAAGCACTATTTTTACTACACTAGAAAGTGCATATACTAATTATTTAGATGAAGGTATAGGTTTATATGGAGGCTTATTTCACATGACGAGTCTAATACAGGTATTCCATATTTTCATACTTATTCTAACTGTTGTAATATTACAAGTAACTGCATTTTACCCCAGAAGGTTGTTAACAAAGGAATATTGTACGTTTCTTGATATGCTTTATTATACAATTGACTTTAATCATAAACAAATCTTAAGTAGTAAAATAGAACAATATAAGATAATAGAATACCCTTTAGTGGTTTTGTTCATAGTAACAGGCTCACTCTTATTGACTAGTACAAGTGACTTAATTTCAATCTTTTTAAGCATAGAATTACAAAGCTATGGTTTATATATCTTAACTAGTATACATAGAAACTCGGAATTAGCAACATCGGCTGGTCTTACTTATTTTTTATTAGGAGGTCTTAGTTCATGTTTTATTCTTTTAGGTACTAGTTTTTTATATTCTAACTCTGCTATTACCAATTTAGATGGTTTGTATGTGGTAACTAGTTTAAATGATGTAGCATTCGAATTTAAAAGTTCATTTTTACTTAATAATTATTATATGAGTATGCCTTTACTTTTATTAAGTGTAGGATTCTTATTCAAAATAAGTGCTGCTCCTTTTCATTTTTGGAGTCCTGACGTTTATGATGCTATACCTACAGTAGTTACTACATTTGTAGCTATAGTGGCTAAAATTGCTATACTAATATTTTTACTCGAGATTGTGCATTATACAGGAAGTTTTTTATTTAAAAATGACTTTAATTGGTCGATTGCCCTACTTGTTAGTTCATTATTTTCCCTCATAATAGGTACAATAGTTGGACTAACTCAAACAAGAATAAAAAGATTATTAGCATATAGTACAATAAGCCACATGGGGTTTATCTTACTAGCTATTACTATAAACAGTCTAGAATCAGTTCAGTCTTTTATATTTTACTTAATCCAGTATTCTTTAAGTAATTTAAATGCTTTTCTTTTATTATTGGCTATGGGTTATATTTTATATTGCATGGTAAGCAAAATCAAGCAACATCAAGAATTAACTGAGATAATAAATTCACCTATACAACTTATAAGCCAAATAAAAGGATTTTTCTACATAAATCCCTTACTAGCGCTTAGTTTTGCTGTAACTATCTTCTCATTTGTGGGTATACCGCCTCTTATAGGTTTCTTTGGTAAACAAATGGTCTTGAGCGCTGCTCTAGATAGAGGATATGTCTTTCTTACTCTAGTTGCTATATTAACCAGTGTTATTGGTGCAGTCTACTACTTAAATTTAATAAAACAAATCTTTTTTTATAAAAGTGATTATATTTTTAACTCCATATTTCTTAATAGATATAGTTATGTTAGAATGTTTAAGAGAGAGACCAGCATATTAAAAAATACCTTTTTACTTAAACATAACCATATTTTATTATCAAGTTATTTGACTATAACCATTAGCACTTTAACATTATTTATCCTCTTATTCCTGATAAACCCCGAAGAAATTGAGAAATTAACCAATATATTGTCATTGGTAATAATTAAAATTTAAGGGTTTTTACTTTTCTCAGCTATTTTTTAAGAATCAGACTAGTTAGACATAACTAGACCTATGGTTTAATCGAAAAATTAAGACAAACACCCTGAATACATTACTTATTTTTTAAGTATTTTTACAAAAATTAGGGCTAGTAATAAAAAAAACAAATTAACAAAAACAAATGATATTAATAACAACGATACTTTTCATCATTCCTATTTTTTTTGTATTTTTACAAAAAGTAAGGACTCTCTTTGGTACTATTCCTTTAATAGCTTTAAGAGCTTTAGCATCTAGGGGTTTCATAGGATGTATACCTTTATACAAGCAAACCATCCTTAAATCTAAGATTTTTCCAAGATATCGTTTAATCCATTTACTTAAGTGAATTTTACTAAAATTGTTTCTTTTTACATGTCGCCTCGTCTTAGAACCGTTAGTCGGCTGATGGGGTTCCGATTTAAACTCTATTGTGTGTCATATGAACTCTAATGAGCCCAGACCTGATCCACAAGCAAATTTAGATGCAATTGCTTCTAACATTGAAGCTAGAAAGGCTGAAGTTAGTCAGCTGAAAGCTCGTCTTAATGAATTAGAGAGTAATCCTAGTTCAAGCTTACTTGAAAGGCATGAGGCTTATACTCAATGAAGTAATATGGATACGCGTCTAGTTCGACTTGAATCAGATAGAGTTAAAATTATAAAGAGGATAAGTGATCTAGCTTTTCTAAACGAAGAGTTAGATAAAAATCAGGTCAAGCTTGCTGATGCACAGAGAACAATAAATGTAACTCAAGGCGTTTTAGATAGATTAAATACTCTCCCTATATATAACCAGGGGCCAATAGATTTTACTAAAAATCAACAAGCGCAAGCTAGAATTCGTGAAACACAAGCTAGAGAAGCTATAGCTTATATCCAAACTCGCTTATCTGAAAGATAAATTTATAATAACATAAATAAATAGTAGCTAAGCTTAGCTTATATGCTAATTAATTTGTATTTAAACAAGTAGATTAGAGTTAATTAGGTAAATGCAAATACCCTTGGACTATTCTACCAGCTTAATGGGATTCTTAATGGTTCTATTCCTAGATTTTATTTTATTTGTTATTTATTGCCCATTATTACTGTAAATTATTCATAGGCTACATGATAAGTTGTGAAGGCGGCACGGTTTTTTGCAAAACAGTTGACTAGACAGATTTTTCCTTTAGCGAAATATACTAAAGACAATTAGAGGAAGCCCAATGTGCAGAAAACAATAAACAAAACCATGTGGATGAATCCCAATTGACGCAAGATATTTTTAAACTTAGTTTCCCTTCTTAATATTTTAGTGTGAAGAAATTTATCACTAAAGTTTGATTTCTTTGGTTCTCCTTTTATTTGAGATGAATGTATATTCTATACTTATAGTGATTCAACAACTCACTTATGCTCAAGTTTACAAGATCTTGAAAATGCTCTTGAGGATCAAAAGGATATATCGAAGATCTTGCAAAACTTTTTAATCTCTTCAAAAACTAATCCTAATTTTCAAGATCTAAAGTTGGTTGAATAGACACTAGCGCAAGTGGAAAACTGTGTAAAGCTTAAAAGATAAAATGGCATAATAACATCGAAAAGCGTAGATATTAGTATAATAAACATGCATGCCAGAATAATGTTTTTTAGGATAATGCTTGCAACGACAGGTGGCTTTGGTTATTTTTTAGATCACTCTTAAGAGGGGTTTTTACATTTCCTTTGGAAGGGTCTACTTTTATTAACCCCTGTGACCATATAAAAATAAGAATAAGAATAAACCATGAATTTAACAATGACCTTTTTTATCTGCTTTCTCCTAGTTCTTGGTCTTGTGTTTCTCTTGATTAATTTCATTTTTGCATTTCATAATTCCTATGAAGAGAAAAATACAACTTTTGAATGTGGATTTCATTCATTTCTTGGCCAGAACAGAACACAGTTTAGTATATCTTTTTTTATTTTTGCACTTCTTTTTCTTTTATTTGATTTAGAAATTCTTTTAGTTTATCCCTATGTTGTAAGTTCATATAACAACGGTCTATATGGATTAGTAATAATGCTGATATTTTTTACAGCCTTAACCATAGGGCTTGCATTTGAATTAGGTAAAGGTGCATTAAAAATAGACAGTAAACAAATGTTTATTATAGAAGATAAAAGCTCAACTATAGATAATCTTAATAACAAGGTTATTCCATTAAAAAGCTCAAGGGACGGTTTATAAATAAATCCCACCTTATGGGGCAAAAAGGCTATAAGATATCTATAACCTAGATACCCGCAGGCGGGCTTTTTTACAAATAAAACAACTTTCACGTGTAGTGTTTGATTAGCTATTGATCATGATCACCCTTCAATACTTAAAGGATATGATTTCACTAAATTGTATGCTTTGCTTGAAAATACAAATAAGTCAAACTTTAATAAGAAAGTTATAAACTAAAACCTTAATAAGGCAGAGGAACAATAAAGATTAAAACAAGAACAATAACTCTTGAAACAGCAACAATAAATCGTGAAAGAGAAACAACAAAGAGAGTATGGGTTTATTCTAGGTTATCTTAACTCAAACTCAAACCAGTATGAGCTATATTATAAGAAATTTAGTCCAAACATTTCTGCGATAGTCTTAAAGCAAGAACTACAATCTAGAAGCTTTGACTTGAAAATTGTTTGCGTGCAGATACGATAGGATAGACTGCCCTAGAGGGCTTAAAAGTAAGGGAAACATAGTATTACGATTTAGGTGGTCAAACTGCTAATGTAATTAAAGAGTCTACTCTTGCTAATATTCTGGTTGATAGTACTAAAATTAAAAAGAGTTTACTTGAATTGAAAAATGAACTAATTATTATATTAAGCTGGTTAAAGGTATAACATAGGGGGATGCTATAAGTCTCCTTGCTTTATAATAAAAAGTTTATTACCTCTAATTAAAGTATAGAAAAATCTATAGCATATAACAAGCTTTAAAATTAGGATGGCTAATTTTAATTTTGTTTTTTTAAAAACAAACAAAAAGCTTTAAGGCTTTTGTTTACTGAATGTTTCATTTTATTGCATGCAAATTTAAAAATCAAAATATATAATAATAAAAAAAATGCTTATCTTATTACGAGACACGATGCACAGTATGTGTGATGCAGCTAGACCTTGAGGTTTATATTTTCAAGATAGTGCTACCCCACAGATGGAAGGCATAGTAGAGTTACACGATGATATCTTATTTTACTTGTTAATCATATTGTTTGGTGTAGGCTGAATGATGGTTTCTATAGCTATCGATTATGCTAACAAGAACTCTCCTATTACAAATAAATACACAAATCATGGTACTCTTATAGAATTAATTTGAACAATGACTCCAGCTCTAATTTTAATACTTATAGCTTTCCCATCTTTTAAATTACTTTACCTAATGGACGAGATCACTGACCCTGCAATGTCAGTTTTAGCAGAAGGGCATCAATGATATTGAAGTTATCAATATCCCGATTTTTTAACTTCAGATTTAGATTTTATAGAATTTGATTCCTATTTAGTGCCAGAATCTGATTTAGCAAAAGGAGCATTAAGAATGTTAGAGGTGGATAATAGACTCATAATACCTGAATTAACTCATGTTAGATTTATAGCCACGTCCGCAGATGTAATTCATAGCTTTGCTTGTCCAAGCCTGGGTATTAAATGTGATGCGTACCCAGGTAGACTAAATCAAGCCTCCGTATGGATTAATCGAGAAGGGGTATTTTACGGCCAATGTTCAGAAATATGTGGTATTCTACACAGTTCAATGCCAATCGTAATAGATTCAGTTAGCATTGAAAAATTCCTGGTTTGATTGTTTAGTAATCTTCTTATTAGCTCAATGGTAGAGCAAGATGCTTCTACCATCCTGATCTTAGTTCGACTCTGAGATAAGAATATATTTATAAGCCTAAATGACCTAGAAAAAGTCTTTAAATCTTTCAATTTTTAGGTTTTAAGAGAGTAGAAGGGAAGGGAATGGAAAGATAAGCACTAAATTAAATATAAATATTTATCATTTACCTTACTTTTACTTTCGAGGATTACCACTAAAGATAATATCAGGGGCTAAAATCAAGTGCTAAATCCTTTAAATCGTATTTAAGACAATTAAGGGCTTTTTAGCCCTTTTTACTGCCATAAATCTATAGCTCAAAATAATTACAGCTTGCTGTATAAAATAAAAAGTCTAACTTATAAATATACTACAATTAAATGAAAACTTAACCGGACTAAACCTAGCTTGTCTGGTATATGTTTTTCCTGTCTGTTGGTTTTATCTTGATATACGTACATATTCAAATTAAGTAAAAAGTTGGCTAAAACCAGTACCAGTTTAACTATGGTATAAATATTTTACATTAGTCGCTTTGATAGTTATGAATCCATTCACGGCTAATGCAAAAGCTCTAATCTTGCTTAGTTCTATACCTAGACAAATGCTTACATGACATCCCGTTTAAAAGTCTAGAATTGAGATTATAAATGATAGTAAAAAAAGGAAGTTAGGGGTAAGAGGTCTAATTATAAACTTAAAGAATAAAACAGCCATATCTTAAAAAAAATGCCCACTATGTGTTTATAATACTGTTTGTACCAAGCTTATATCTTTATTTTCCACAAGGTTTACTTTTTTTAATTCTAGGTTGATAACCAATAAGGTTTTGGTATTAGTCTTATGGATATTGTATTTTCAATGCTATTTCCTTTACAAGCGTCCACAAATATCGGGTCTTTATTAAAATATTTTTATTCTGCTGATAAACTATTAAAGGACTTTCCAGCTCTTCAAGGAAATCGCCCGCTAACTTGAGTACTTGTCTGATATCACCTAGCTTATGGAAGTGTCTTATATATACTCTTATCTTGCATTGTATTAATCTTATTTAGGGGATTAGCCTAATATTAGCAAGGTTTGGCTTAGGTTTAAACTAAAATTACTAAATAATCGTTGAATATTACTAGTTTACAAAAAGGTTTATTACTTACTACAATAAATGTCTGCAATATATCAAACAAAAATGAATTTATCCTTAATACTATTTTTAATAGGTATTTTAGGATTTGTCCTAAATAAAAAGAATGTAATTTTAATGCTTATTTCAATTGAAATAATGCTTTTAGCTATAACATTTTTGTTCTTGGTCAGTTCATTAGGCTTTGATGATATAATAGGTCAGACCTATGCTATCTATATAATAGCAATTGCGGGTGCAGAGTCAGCAATAGGTTTGGCTATTTTAGTAGCTTTTTACAGACTAAGGGGGAATATAGCAATAGAATATGACTAATGTATTTAGCCATAATAGCTTTACCCTTCTTAGGTGCTATAGTTTCCGGCTTTTTTGGTAGGAAAGTGGGGGTAAGTGGAGCACAATTAATAACAAGTTTGTCCCTAGCAGTTACTACTATATTAGCAGTCATTGCCTTTTTGGAGGTGGGTTTAAATAATGTGCAAGTATCCATAAATGTTTTTACCTGAATAGACAGTGAATCACTTAATACACCCTTAGGCTTCCATTTTGATTGTTTGACAGTAAGTATGCTGATACCTGTTTTAATTGTTTCTTTTGTAGTTCATATTTACTCTATAGGTTATATGAGTAGTGATCCCCATAATCAAAGATTTTTCAGCTATCTTAGTTTATTCACATTTATGATGATTATCCTAGTAACTGCAAATAATTTTTTATTAATGTTTGTTGGCTGAGAAGGGGTAGGTATATGTTCATACCTTTTAGTTAGTTTTTGATACACTAGAATAGCTGCAAATCAAAGTTCAATGTCTGCCTTTTTAACTAATAGAGTGGGTGATTGCTTTTTAACTATGGCTATGTTTGTTCTATTATGATCTTTTGCTAGTCTTGATTATAATATCATTTTCAGCTTAGCTCCTTTTTTTAACACCAATATTATAACAATAATAGGTGTTTGCCTTTTGGTTGGAGCTATGGCAAAAAGTTCTCAGGTAGGATTACATGTATGATTACCACTTGCCATGGAAGGTCCTACACCTGTTAGTGCATTGATACACGCAGCTACAATGGTTACCGCAGGTGTATATCTCTTGATACGTGTAAGCCCTATAATAGAGTATAGCTCTACAGTGTTAATTCTATGTCTATGGCTGGGTGCTATTACTACTGTGTTTAGTAGCCTTATAGGCTTGTTTCAACAAGATATAAAAAAAGTTATAGCCTATTCCACTATGAGTCAATTGGCTCAAGAATTAATTAAATTCAGGCATCAAACTATATGCGTAGAAATTATTATAAACATAATTAATTCGCAGATAACCAAAGCTCATAATTATTTTTTTAATGGTTATATTAGTTTTAGCTTTCTTAATTCATATGCGGGTTTTCGTCAGTACTTTCCTATAGTTTATTCTATGGTTATGTGAGAAATATGAAAAGCTAGAGCTTTAAGCAAGCGAGTAGAAATCTCAGAGGCCATACGTTTGATGTTAAACTTTTTTTGTTTAAAAAAATTTGATTTAAATAAAACATTTATTTTTCTTGTTAATATTATTTACTTTTATGTAATTATCTTTCTGGTTTATTTTTTTCATTTCTCGTTATTTTCCCTAGTAAGCTTTAAGTCAAGTAGTGCTTATACGGATGTTTATACTGCTAGTAAGACCAGTCTTCATACCAGTATGCTGGACCCTAAACATAGCCATAAACCCTTAGCGTTTAAACAATGATTAGCAGGCTTGATAGATGGAAACGGTCATTTAATCAAAACTAAAAAAGGCTATACTAGTTGTGAGATAACTATGGATAATCAAGATAAACAAGCACTGTTTGATCTAAAACAGAAGTATGGAGGATCTATAAAATCTGTTTCAAATGCTAATGCTTTAAGATATAAATTAAGGCATAAAAAAGGTTTAATTTGCTTAATAAATGATGTAAATGGTCTTTTAAGGAATCCTACACGTTTATTACAAATAAATAAATTATGTATTAAATATAATATAGAATTAAAATATCCTGAACCCTTGACATATAATAATGGCTGGCTAAGCGGGTTCATAGATAGTAATGGCTCAATTTCTTTTACTGAGGAATCAAAACAAGTATTTATAACAATAAGTAAAAAAAACAAGTATTTGTTAGACCCTTTAATTAGTTTATATAGTGGTAGAATTGATACTATTAGTAGTAAAACAGAAGCATTTAAATACATTATTTTTAGAAAGCTAGAATTATTTAACCTAATTGATAACTATTTTGATAAATACCCTTTAAAAACCAGAAAAATGAAGAGAATACTCTTAATAAAGAACTTTTATGAATTAATCGTTTTTAAATCTAGTGGTGACATCGAAAAATTTAATGAATGAATTACCTTTAAAGATAAATGACTTAAATATAAAGTTTAACAAAGAAATGGTCCAAATATTATAATAAATAACTTAAATATAAGCTATGTTTTTTATATTATCGCAGTTGGGGATGATGGTTATAGCTATTGGCTTATCTTCGTACAACATAGCTCTTTTCCATCTAGTTAACCATGCTTTCTATAAGGCATTGTTATTCTTAGGGGCTGGGTCAGTTATCCATGCAGTAGGGGATAACCAGGACTTCAGGAAATATGGTGGACTTATAGCTTTTTTACCTTTAACATATTCAGTGATGTTAATAGCAAGCCTTAGCTTAGTGGCTTTCCCTTTTATGACTGGGTTTTATAGTAAAGATCTTATATTAGAGACGTCATATGGTCAATTTTCTTTTACTGGCACAGTGGTTTATATTATAGCTACTATAGCTGCTATATTTACCACTCTTTATTCAATTAAGGTTTTATACTTAACTTTTTTAAGTAATCCTAGTGGGCCCTTGTATAACTATAAAAATTCTATTAAACAACCTGCGCACGAAAGTAATATTTATATGAGCTCTCCTTTAGTGATATTAGCTATCTTCTCTATATTTTTTGGATATCTCAGTAAAGACTTGTTTATAGGTATGGGATCCGGATTCTTCCTGGACAATAGTATATTTATT
>Ga0209512_1001475_pt1 | contig 28811 bp, 26 predicted proteins | sample frozenSSSSmetaG_FD_184142 | JGI IMG/M metagenome (GOLD analysis project Ga0209512, IMG submission 184142) | Glacier valley bacterial and archeal communities from Borup Fiord, Nunavut, Canada, to study Microbial Dark Matter (Phase II) -... | ecosystem: Environmental > Aquatic > Freshwater > Ice >...
CGAAGCCGGCTTCAAGATGAGATCTCCCTTAAGGGTCGTTGGAGACTACGACGTTGATAGGCTGCAGGTGTAAAGGTGGTAACATCAAAGCCGAGCAGTACTAATAGCCCGTGACTTTCTCTTAACCTGAGCCTCGTATCTCTGATACGGCTTTCCGAAAAATAACTTAATTGCCAATCAATATGTCAACCTTATTTTGGTGACTATAGCGTTGGGGTCCCACCTCTTCCCATTCCGAACAGAGAAGTTAAGCCCAACCACGCCGATGGTACTGCGCAAGTGGGAGAGTAGGTAGTCGCCGTTTTTGAAACCCTTATCAGAGCAATCTGGTGAGGGTTTTTTTATGTCCAAATAGGGCGTGAAAATCTGGTCTTTGACACAGACGTTTATCGTGACTCGACATAGTCAAACAAGTTTGCCTCTGCCCTCGCTACTCAAAACGTTCTGCGTTGCAATTTACTTTTATGTCCTCACGTAGGAAAAGTACGCTCCGGGATAAAAGTAAATTGCGCCTTGACCTTCGCACCCTATTTGAAAAAAAAACGTGGGGCGGAAGGATGGCTTTATTGAAAGAAAGAGAAAGAAAAAAATAAAGATTATGAGGCAAGTAAAGGGGCTATTTTGCAACACCTATTTATTAGGTCTAGTTGAACCTTCTTTTTTCAGGAAAATTCATACAAATACAGACCGTACATCTGCGTCCTTTTCTGATCAAACCAGATAGGTTTGTATTATTTAGTGTATTAAAGTAAAGATGTAACTAAGTGTATTTTAAGAATTAAAAATAAGACACTTAGTTATTTTGAAATTTGATTGGATGGCTTTGGTTTTGTCTTCATCGGTAACCATTAAAGCGGTGGTGAGGACCTCTGCATCGATGGCGTTATTGCAGGAGATTGAGACTATTTTTTTAGCGTTGGAGTAGATGCCCGTTAGGGGGTTAATGATGTGTTCCTGATGATTTGGCATGTTGCCGGAGGTGGACATGGTGCTGTCTTTGAGCTCCATGGTGCCTAGGGTTTTGTCAGAAAAGGGGTCTGTGATTCCAACCAGCCAGTTGGCTCCATGTGGATGTGTACCCAAAGCAAGAACAGAGCTGTTTCCGAAATTGATAAAAGCCTGGGTGATTTTGTGGGTAGTAAGAATGGAGCGGATTTTTTCCAGGGCATACCCTTTGGCATAACCGGATAAGTCCAGTTGAAGTTCCTGATTCGTGAAAAAAACGGTGTGGTCAGTAACATCTAGTTGCACTTTACTAAAATCGTGTAAACTAATATCAAAATAGCCCAGGGTTAGTTGATGATATCGTTTACAATCCAGAAGAATGGCCCAAAGTTCGTCGCTCACAACAGCAGGAGAAAGCAATGCTTGCCTGTTAATTTTAGCCACTTCACTGTTTTTGTCAAATTTATTCAGAAGAGCATCCAGCCTTCTAACTTCCTGTTCCATTTCATTCCAGATAAACTTAGACTGGCTTTCTGAACGGCCAAGCAACAAAGTATCAAGACGGGTTCCCATGATGATCATCAGTGAGCCATGAAAAAGTGCAGACTTTTCGTAATAAGTTGTAGAAGTAGTCATGAAATCTTTATCTTTGCTCATATTGACGTGGTCCTTGCAATTTAAGGAACAAAGATACTCAGGGAGTTTGATACTGCCAATCCTTTTTCAACCAGAATGATTTAACTTTATTTGAATGGACTTAAAAGAATTAAACCGCAGAGAATTTATTAAAAGTATTGGTGTAGCAGGAGGTGGGGCATTTCTGCTTTCTTCGTTACCCTGGTTGCAATCATTTGCCTCTGCGAGACAAGAAATACCAAAAGGCGAAAAAGCAAAAATAGCGATTATAGGGACAGGTTCCAGAGGAATGTATCACATCAATAATCTCTTGAAAATACCGAATGCAGAGATTGTTGCCATTTGTGATATCTATAAACCCAATCTGGATCAGGCTGCTGCAGTTTGTCCGAAGGCAAAGAAGTATTTCGATTACAGGGAGGTTCTTGCTTCTCCCGATATTCAAGGCATTCTGATAGCTTGCCCTCTTCATGTACATGCACCCATTACTATTGCCGGACTGAAAGCCGGGAAGCATGTTTTTTGCGAAAAGTCGATGGCTCGTACATTGGATCAATGCAAAGAAATGTACGATACTTATAAACAAACAGGTAAAGTCCTTTATATAGGTCAACAGCGCTTGTTCGATCCCAAGTTTGTCAAAGCTTTGGAAATGGTTCGAAATGGAGCTATCGGTGAGGTGGTGGGATTACGCAACTTCTGGTTCAGAAACAACGACTGGCGTAGACCTGTACCAAATCCTTCCCTGGAAAGACAAATAAACTGGAGATTGTACAAAGAGTATTCAGGTGGTTTGATGACAGAACTGGCTACTCATCAATTGCAAATGGGCACCTGGGCCATGAATACGTTACCCGATTATATTATGGGAAGCGGCGATACCATGTACTGGAAAGACGGACGGGAGGTTTATGACAATGTCAACGTTATTTATCACTATCCCAATGGGGTGAAAATGACATTTGAGTCCATCATCTCCAATAAGTTCTACGGAATGGACGAACAAATACTGGGAAATAAAGGAACCATGGAGCTAGAAAAAGGGAAAATTTATATGGAAGATCCCAAACCTGCACCTGGTATTCAACAACTCGTCAATCAAATAGAGCACGATGTTTTCGACGTTATTCCCGTTGCCGGACCAAGTTGGGTGCCGGAAACAGCCTCAGAAAACAAAGGAGAATACATCATGGATCTTGTAAAGAAGCATGATGGAGCGAGCTCTACGGGTGTGACAGGCGATGGCTCCGAAGAATTGGTCGCTGCATTCTGTCATTCAGTAATCAATGGAAAACCGGTTCCCGGATTGGTTGAAGAAGCCTATTATTCATCAGTTCTGGCCTTGTTGGGGTTGCAGGCTATGGATGAAAAGCGCATTGTTTATTTTCCGGAAAAATATAAAATCCCCTATTTAAATCACGCATAAATGATTAAAGATATTAAACTTACGGCTAAAAGACAACGTACAGAAGTTTTCATTTTTGGCATTTGTATGTTGATTGCATTTTCTATGAATGTATTTTCCATACTCGTGTATAAAACGGAGTGGAAAGAAATCTATACTCAAATGGGCTGGGTTTTAGCCATCAGCCTGTTTTTGTACTTTATAGCACTTCTGCTTCGTCTGTTTTATCTGTTTGTTTTCCGTAAGTTTATCCATAAAAGACTTTTAGAAAAGAAAAAGCATTGACTTTCTTTTGTATACCTTATTTTTTATCACAAGGTTTCCGCATTTTCTAGTTGAAAAATGCTGTAAAAAAGATATTATTATTTACCTTTGCGGGGTTTTATAAAAAGATTCACCTTGGGCAAATTTGATATATACAAGATTCCATTAAAAACTCTGACACTAGGAAATCATACCTATGATTTTGTTTTGGATTCAGAGTATTTTAAGAAAATCGACAGTCAGGAAGTCCAGACAGGAAAAGTGACAGCAAAAGTATTGGTAAATAATACTGGTACAGATTATGAGTTGTATTTTCAGTTGGAGGGTGTAATACAGGTTCCATGTGATCGTTGTTTGGACGATATGGATCTGGCTTTTACCTACAAAAGTCGTTTGATTGCAAGACTTGGTGAAGCTTATGCTGAAGAAGGAGACGATATTATCATTATACCTGAATTTGAAGGTGAAATAAATATTGCCTGGTTTTTTTATGAATTTATAGCTTTGAGTATTCCGATCAAGCACATTCATGCACCAGGAAAATGTAATAGACTTATGTCATCCAAGTTAAAGAAACATCTGACAAAAGGTCCGGATGATGATAACGAAGATGAGATAGAAGTGGAATTTGATGATTCAGAACCTACAGTAGATTTTGAAAGTTCAGATTCACAACAAACAGACCCGCGATGGGACGAATTAAAAAAAATAGTAGATAACAACTAATTGTAAAAGAAAATGGCACATCCTAAACACAAAAATTCTAAAACCAGAACGGCTAAGAGAAGAACCCATTATAAGGCAGAAGCTCCAACATTGGCAGTATGTCCTAATTGCGGCGCACACCACATCTATCACACAGTATGTGGCGAATGCGGTTACTACAGAGGTAAAATTGCTATTGAACAACCTGCTGCTGTATAATCTGAACGTACTGATTTATAAATACAGAATAAATTAGACCCTGGAATCTTTGTTTCAGGGTTTTTTTTATGTTTAGGTTTTATATATTTTTTTGAATTATAGTTTGTAGTGGTCTGATTATTTGTCTATTTTTGCACAAAAATAATAAAAATGAGAAATTTTAATGCTGTTATCACCGGAGTCGGGGGATATGTTCCTGAAAAAGTGATAACAAACGACGATATATGTAAATTGGTAGAGACGTCCGATGAATGGATAACCACTCGTACCGGTATTAAAGAACGTCGCAAACTCGAAGGTAAACATGCCGGTGCTTCTATCATGGGGGTTAAGGCTGTACAAGAGTTATTAAAAAAGACAGGAGTAAATCCTGAAGAAATTGATGCTGTTATTTGCTCTACCTCAACACCTGATTATATTTTTCCTTCAACGGCAGCAATCATTGCTGATAAATGTGGAATTACCAATTCTTTTGCCTACGATCTGACTGCAGCTTGCAGTGGATTTATTTTTGCTTTAGTCAGTGCTGCAGGACTTGTAGAGTCAGGACGCTATAAAAAAGTGATCGTGGTAGCAACGGAGAAGATGACTGCCATTACCAATTATACCGATCGTACAACTTGCCCCTTGTTTGGAGATGGATCAGCAGCCATTTTGTTGGAGCCTACCACCGAAGATGTTGGTTTTATTGACGCTGTCATGCATACCGATGGTTCAGGAGGATCGCATTTGAATATTAAGGCAGGGGGGTCTGTGCATCCGGCTACGCATCATTCCATTGATAATCAGGAGCATTTTGTTTATCAGGAAGGTCGCGCAGTATTCAAGATGGCAGTGACAAAATTGGTCGAAGCTTGTCAGGAAATTAAAGATCGAAACAATCTGGGTACTGATGAAATCAACTGGGTAGTTCCTCATCAGGCCAATATGCGTATCATTGATGCCATTGTGCGTGAAATGAATATGCCTCTGGAAAAAGTGATGGTCAATATTGAGAAATATGGAAATACCTCATCAGCGACTATTCCCTTGTGTTTATGGGAATGGGAAAACAAGCTTAGAAAAGGGGATAACCTGATTTTGTCAGCTTTTGGCGCCGGCTTTACATGGGGGGGCATTTATTTGAAATGGGGTTACGATCCTAAATGATTTACTATAAAACATGAACCCATAGAAAAAGGAAATTCTGCATTCTTAGCAGTAATCGCCTGAAATTTCGTATCTTTGCATGCGATAACAACGTAAAAATCCGTTCGTTCACTTAAACGAGCGGATTTGTGGGTTACATACGACCGTAAGAACTATTTCATCATCGTATGAATTGAAAATAATTAAAATGCATAAAGCTGGTTTTGTAAATATTGTAGGAAATCCCAATGTGGGGAAGTCAACCTTAATGAATACGTTGGTAGGTGAAAAGATTTCAATCATTACCTCTAAGGCTCAGACAACCCGACATCGCATCATGGGAATCGTTAATGGCGAAGATTATCAGATTGTCTATTCAGATACCCCTGGTGTATTGACTCCAAACTACAGGTTGCAGCAGTCTATGCTGAATTTCTCGAATTCAGCGCTGTTGGATGCCGATATTTTGCTTTATGTAACAGATACTGTTGAGCAAATAGATAAGCATGAAAGTTTTCTGAAAAAAGTCAAGAATGTTGATATACCAGTACTGGTTATTGTCAATAAAATAGACCTGAGTGATCAGGAAAGTCTTGATAAACAGGTTGATGAATTGAGAATAATTTTGCCTAAAGCCGAAATTATACCTATTTCAGCTTTGAGAAAGTTTAATGTATCGTATGTTTTGAAACGTATTTCAGAATTGTTGCCTGAGTCGCCTCCTTACTTTGAAAAAGATGCCCTGACTGACAAACCTGCACGTTTCTTTGTAACAGAGATTATTCGGGAAAAGATTTTGCTCTATTATCAAAAAGAAATACCCTATTCCACCGAAGTTGTAGTGGAACAATTTGATGATACGGCTAAACTGGTGCGTATCAGTGCTGTTATTTATGTAGAACGTGATACCCAAAAAGGAATCATCATCGGTCATGGAGGACAGGCATTGAAAAAAACAGCGACAGAATCCAGAAAAGATATTGAGGCCTTTTTGGGAAAAAAGGTATTTCTGGAAATGTTTGTAAAGGTTGAAAAAGATTGGCGTAATAAGGATAACAAGCTGAAGGCTTTTGGCTATCAGTTGGATTAAAAAAAAAGAAAAATGGGAAATATAGTTGCTATAGTAGGTCGCCCGAATGTGGGAAAATCGACTTTGTTTAATCGCTTAACAAAAACAAAACAAGCGATCGTTAACGAGGAATCAGGAACGACGCGTGATCGCCAATATGGTTTGTCAGAATGGGATGGTAAAGAATTTTCCGTCATTGATACCGGAGGTTGGGTAGACAAATCGGGTGATGTATTTGAACAGGAAATCAAGAAACAAGTACACATGGCTATTGAAGAATGTGATGTCATCCTTTTTGTGGTTGATGTTACTACAGGTCTGACCGATCTGGATGTGGCTGTGGGCAAGATATTAAGAGGAGTGAAGGATCGCCCGGTTATGTTGGTTGCCAACAAGGCTGATACCAATATGATGGGCTACAATGCTTCTGAATTTTATGCACTAGGTTTGGGTGATCCGAATGTAATTTCTGCTGTAAACGGTTTAGGTACAGGCGATTTTATGGATTTATTGATAACGAAATTCAATCCGGATAAATATTCAGTAGAAGAACACGAAGAGATTCCACGTTTTGCCGTTGTAGGACGTCCAAATGCTGGTAAATCTTCCATCATCAACGCTTTTATCGGAGAAGAAAGAACCATTGTTACAGAAGTTGCAGGAACAACACGCGACTCCATTTATACGAGATACACCAAATTTGGATTTGACTTTTACCTGGTAGATACCGCCGGTATCCGTAAGAAAGGTAAAGTGAACGAGGATTTGGAATATTATTCTGTAATACGTTCCATCCGTGCCATTGAAAATTCAGACGTTTGTATTTTGATGGTAGATGCCACTCGTGGTATCGAAAGCCAGGATATGAACATCTTTTCCCTGATTCAGAAAAATCGCAAAGGCTTGGTAGTTTGTGTGAACAAATGGGATTTGGTCGAAGATAAACAAACCAACACTGTGAAGGAATTTGAAGAAACCATTCGCGAGCGTTTTGCTCCATTTGTGGATTTCCCCATCATCTTTACTTCAGCTTTAACCAAGCAACGTATTTTCAAGGCAATTGAAACGGCCAAAGAAGTGTATGAAACTAGGAAATTCCACGTTTCGACCAACAAGCTCAATGAGTTCTTCTTGCCGTTGATCGAAAATTATCCTCCACCATCCTTGAAAGGTAAATATATAAAGATTAAATATGTGACTCAATTACAGGGTCCCATGTGTCCAACTTTTATTTTCTTTGCAAATTTGCCTCAATACATTAAAGAACCATACAAACGTTTCCTTGAAAACAAGATTCGCGCAGAATGGCCCTTTACAGGTACACCTATTCAAATATTTATGCGTCAAAAGTAAGCTTTTGAATAAAATGTCAAAAAATAGAGGTCTGGTTCATTCGGGATCTCTATTTTTTGTTAATTTTTGTATTAAAATAAGGGTTAATGATGGTAATATGATATTGTATTAAAATAGGATATTCATCCTGGTTCTCCTTTTTAATTTTAAAGAACTTAAAATGTGAGTGATACTATTTTTTGTTGGATTTTTTTAAATTGTAACCTTCTTTAACGAAAAGTATTTGAATAAAAATGGGCTTTTCGCTATATTTGTTGAAATAGGAGTTAAAGAATAACAGATTTTTTTTAAACAATAAAAAGGGAGAACTAATTTTTACATTTAATCGTTATTAAAGAATTTTTATCACTACAAGAAATGATGCTCTTTCCTGGTCCGCGAGGCTCAGGAAAGAGTCTTTTTTTTGAGTTTAATTCTTAAATGTCTATCTTTGTAGTCTGAATTAGTATCCTTTAAAATTTCAAATTATTTGGAAAGAATCGTACTTGGTCTGTCTGGGGGTGTTGACTCTAGTGTTGCTGCATACTTGTTGAAAAAGCAAGGTTTTGAGGTGGTTGGAGTTTATATGATCAACTGGAAGGATACGGTAGGTACACTTTCGGGAGATTGTCCCTATGAAGATGATTTGTTAATTGCAGAACTTGTAGCCCGCAAGCTGGATATAGAGTTTCATTCAGTCGATCTGAGTGACCTTTATCGCGAACGGGTGGTCGATTATATGTTTTCCGAATACAAGAAAGGGCGCACTCCAAATCCAGATGTACTCTGCAATCGGGAAATTAAGTTTGATGCTTTCTGGGAGGCTGCAAAACTTTACGGTGCAAGCCATGTAGCAACTGGACACTATTGCAGGCGGGATATCCTTCTTCCTGATTTAAATTCAACAAAAACTTCAGATAAACCCATATACAGACTTCTGGCCGGTAGTGACCCCAACAAGGATCAATCCTATTTTCTTTGCCAATTGTCTCAGGATCAGCTTTCAAAAGCCATGTTTCCAATAGGTGACATTGAAAAACCCGAAGTTCGCAGAATTGCAGAAGAATTGGGCCTTGCCACCGCATTTAAAAAAGATTCACAAGGTATCTGTTTTGTAGGTAAAGTTGATTTACCCGTTTTCCTTCAGCAAAAATTGGAGAAAAAGACAGGTCAGGTCGTTGAAATTGCGGCAGACCTGAAGGCCTATGGACGAATGATACCTGAAGATTTGCACGAAAAATTGAAAAAGCAGGCAAAACCCTATTTCTATCGTTTAAAAGATGGAAAAGTGGTGGGAGAACACCAGGGAGCTCATTTCTACACCATTGGGCAAAGAAAAGGACTTGGAATCGGAGGTTTTGAGAAACCGCTTTTTGTTTTGGCAACCGATGTGGAACAAAACCTGATTTTTGTCGGGGAGGGAGTAGACCACCCGGGTTTGTATCGTAAAACCTTAAAAATAAATTCAGACGAGATCCATTGGGTTCGTCCCGATAAAGCTCTTGAAATTGGTGAATCTGCCAGCTATATGGTCAGGGAACGTTACCGTCAGCCTTTGCAGGCTACCACCCTTTACCGGTTCGAAGAAGGGCTCTATATTGATTTTGAGGAACCTCAGCAGAGTGTTACTGCAGGTCAGTTTGCTGCCTGGTACGAAGGGGACGAGGTTATCGGATCCGGCGCAATTTCAGAGTAAGCCCATTTATTTATCGAAATTAATTATCATCTTTGATGTGTCGTTTCAAATGAACTAAACAATGAAAAAACCTATATTTTTAGTCGTATTATTTTGTTTTTGCAGCCTTCTGATTCATGCGGAAGTATGGACAGTGCAGACTGTACCCAATACGAAGCTTCAGGATGCAACCTCCTATGTTTCCAATCCGGATGGGCTTATTGATGCACAGTCTCAGGCTGAAATTAACAGTTTGCTGGCTCAGGTAGAAAGCAACTCCACTGCTGAAGTTTTTGTGGTTGCCTTAAAATCTACAGGTCAAATTCCATTTAAACAATTTGCCACTGAACTATTTAATGAATGGAAGATAGGAAAAGCAAGCAAAGATAACGGTCTGTTGCTGTTGATGGTAGAAGATCAAAGTGCTGTTACATTCGAACCCGGTTATGGAATGGAGGGTATTTTGCCCGATGCTATTTGCAAGCGCCTCATTGAAAACAACATTTTACCATCTATGCGGCAAGGTAATTACGGTGCTGGACTATTAGCAGGTGTAAAAGGTGCTGTGAAAATACTTTCAGATCCCAAAGCTGCTGAAGAGATTCGAATGGATATGCTGGCCGAGCAGGCAGCTCAGCAGGCAGCTTCCAAGGCCAAGATTCTGAATATTTTACTAATTTATTTGTTCCTGTCCATTGTTGTACTTATTTTGAGTTCATTAAGTGCAAAAAAGAAAGTAAAGGCTCTGGAAAAAGAGGATCCATATTCAACCTATAAAATTCTTTCTACATCAAGGGCTGGTTATGGTATTTTGACTGTTCTCTTTCCGTTGACGATGATTTTCTTTTTTCTATGGTATACTCGTACGATGAAAAGTTACAGACGTACGCCGCGTCTTTGCCCTAAATGCGGTAAACCTTTAAGACTGATGACTGAAAAGCAGGAAGATGCATATCTGAGCATTGGACAACAGGCTGAAGAAACGGTTGGATCGGTTGATTACGATGCCTGGATTTGTATGGATTGTGGTCATCGTTCTTTTTTATCGTATGCGAAGACTTTTACCAATTACAAGGCTTGTCCGGGTTGTGGGTTTAAAACATTTGCACAATCTGCAGACAAGATTACATTGATTCCTACGCCTCTCAGTTGTGGGGAGGGTATGAAGATCTATAGTTGTGCGCATTGTCACCATGAGGTGAAGAAGAGGTATACGATACCGATGATTATTATCGTTCCGACCAGGGGCGGTGGTGGTAGCGGCGGGGGCTTTGGCGGGGGAGGCGGATCCTTTGGGGGGGGCTCTTCCGGGGGGGGTGGTGCATCCGGCAACTGGTAGACTCTTCGGCTTCAATAGGAAGCCGATTACTGCGTTGTAAATTAGAAACCAATCCTCACGTACGAAAAGTACGCTCAGGTGTGGTTTATAATTTTCGCCTTGTACTAGGCTCCCTATTAAAGTCTACCGCAGTGAAGCGTTTTTGCCGAAGAAAAGAAGATAAAAAGATTAAAGATATTGTTTAAGTGTGGGTTTTTAATTAATTGATAATTAAATAATTAGTATTATGAATAAAGGTATGATTGTTGGCCTTTCGGTTTTAGGCTTTGTGGTGATTATGTTTTTGTGGGGTATGGGTCAGTTCAATGGTATGGTGACGGCTGAAGAGACGGTTACCAAAACATGGGCCAATGTGGAAAGTCAGTATCAGCGTCGTTCGGACTTGATTCCGAATCTGGTGGCTACTGTGAAAGGGTATGCTGCTCACGAAAGCAGTACGTTGCAAGCAGTGGTTGAAGCTCGTGCTAAAGCTACACAAACCACCATTGATCCAACCAATATGACCCCGGAAAGTCTGGCTAAGTTTCAGGCTGCTCAATCTCAGGTTAGTTCTTCTTTGAGTCGCTTGTTGGTGACTGTTGAAAAATATCCCGACTTGAAAGCAAACCAGAACTTCCTGGAACTTCAAGCTCAACTGGAAGGTACAGAAAATCGTATTTCGGTAGAACGTCAGCGTTTCAATGATGCAGCACAGGGTTTCAATGTCATGGTTCGCAGGTTTCCAAAAAACATCATAGCCAATATGTTTGGTTTTGAGAAAAAAGTTTATTTCGAAGCTGAAGAAGGGGCTGCAAAAGCGCCGGAAGTTAAATTTTAAGAAGAATAAATATGTTTTCAGGAATTGTAGAAGAAGCTGCAGTAGTAACCGGAATGAGACAGGATGGAGGAAATCTCCACCTGAGTCTGAAATGCTCCTTTACCAACGAGCTTAAAATAGATCAGAGTGTTTCACACAATGGCGTATGTCTCACCGTTGTTAGCTTTGACAAAGATATTTATACCGTAACAGCTATTCAGGAAACCCTGGACAAATCCAATTTGGGTTTGTTGAAGATGGGTGATGAAGTGAATCTGGAACGGAGCATGCCCATGAATGGACGTCTGGATGGACACATTGTGCAAGGACATGTTGATCAGACTGCTGTATGTGTGCTTGTTGAAGAAACAAACGGCAGCTGGCGGTATCGGTTTGAATATCCTCTGGATGTCGAAAAGGCTAAAATGGGTTATGTCACTGTTGAGAAAGGATCTGTCACAGTTAATGGAGTCAGTTTGACCGTATGCAATTCAACGGATAACAGTTTTGAGGTATCCATTATACCTTATACCTACGAACATACCAATTTTAAAAAGTTTAAAGTGGGTAGCACAGTGAATCTGGAATTTGATATCATCGGCAAATATTTAAGCAAGATGATGCATTTTTCCACCCTTTAATTCGGAAAGAACAATTCATGGGAAGAGTACTTGCGATTGATTATGGAAGAAAGCGGACGGGTTTAGCCGTTACTGACAGCCTGAAACTGATTGCAGGAGGTTTGACTACCGTGGCCAGTCACGACTTGCTGAAGTATCTGACAGACTATACCAAAAAGGAAGCAGTAGAACGCTTTGTGGTTGGTTTGCCCAAACAGATGAACAACGAGCTTTCAGAATCAATGAAATACATCGAACCATTTGTAAGACTCCTGAAAAAGTCGTTACCGGAAATTCCGGTTGAATATGTGGATGAGCGGTTCACCTCAGTGTTGGCTCATCAGGCTATGCGCGAAGGTGGACTCAAGAAAAAAGACAGACAAAATAAAGCACTGGTGGATGAAATCAGTGCCGTTATTATATTACAATCTTATTTAGAATCAAAACGTTAAAAGATGCAATTGCCAATTTTTTTATATGGACAACAAGTTCTTCGAAAAGAAACGGAAGATATAACTCCTGAATACCCAAACATCAGTGAGTTGCTCGAAAATATGTACGAAACACTAGTCAAAGCGGATGGTGTTGGCCTTGCTGCACCTCAGGTGGGCTATTCCATCCGGGTGTTTATTCTTGACCTGACTCCCCTTGGAGAGGATGATCCGGAATTTTTAGGTTACAAAAAAACCTTCATCAATCCAAATATTGTAGACTTCTCACAAGATAGTTGTACCATGGAAGAGGGCTGTCTGAGTTTGCCTTTCATTCATGAAAATGTAACGCGTAGTATAAAAGTTCGTATCCGGTATCAGGATGAGCATTTTGTACAACATGAAGACGATTTTGATGGCTTTGTGGCTCGGGTTATCCAACATGAATACGACCATCTGGAAGGGAAGGTTTTCACCGATCTTATTTCTCCCATTCGTAAGCAACTTATTAAATCGAAGCTGACTTCCATTTTGAAGGGGAAGACAAAGCCTGCTTATAAAGCCAGGTAGTTTACTTTTTTTCTAAAAACCCTTAAAAAAGGCATTTTAAACTTAAAAAAGTTGATACTTCTTTCAAAGCCTGTATCTTTGGAATATAATTGTTCCTGATTACAGTGTAAACCTGTGTCAGTGAGGCATCCAAAAAGGTTATAAAATGAAACGATTGATCATTGTCGCTCTTTTGAGCATCCTTTTTTTTACTACAGCAGTCGCCCAGATAAACACAGAACGAATGATGGCTATTGGCCAGAATGCACTGTACTTCGATGATTACGTTCTGTCTATTCAGTATTTTAACCAGGTTATCAAGACTAAGCCCTACTTGGCTGAGCCCTATTTATACAGGGCTTCGGCTAAGTTGTATCTGGATGATAATGCCGGTGCAGAAGAGGATTGTTCGAAGGCGTTGGAGCGCAATAATTTTATGGTAAGAGCTTTTCTTTGCCGTAGTTATGCCCGAATGAGGCTGGGTAAATACAAAGAGGCGGTAGCCGATTGCGACAAAGGGCTTGAATTTGATGTTGAAAATCAGACTTTGATGCTCAATAAGGGTCTCTCACTGATGTACGATAAAAATTTTACTGAAGGGCTGATCAGTTTCAATAATCTGATTGAACACTTTCCTACGTTTGTAAATGGTTATATGAGTCGTGGGCAATTGTATATTGAAAAAGGAGATACGCTATCTGCTGTTGATGATTTTAGCCGAGCTATTGCCATAGATCGGTTTTATGCACCTGCCCGAGCCGGTCGTGGCTGGGTTTACCTTTCCATGAATAAATATGCGAACGCATTACCCGATTTGAATGAAGCCATTCGTCTGGAACCTGAAAACCCTTCTTACTACATCAACAGAGGCTTGACCCGATACAATCTGAATGATCTGAGAGGTACTCTCGACGATTTCGATCGCAGCATCCGGATAGATCCCAATTCCAAACTGGCTTATTTTAACCGGGGAATCATACGTTCTCAAGTGGGTGATGTGAACAGGGCTATTGAAGATTTTGACAAGGTTGTTTTTCTGGAGCCGGATAATTACATGGCCATATACAACCGTGGGTTAATGAAGCAAAATATTGGCGAATACAAGGGCGCTGCTGCTGATTTTTCTACTATTATTGGTGTTTATCCCAAATTTACACCAGCCTATTACCAAAGGTCTGATGCGCGTAAAAAGATGGGTGATGCCAAGGGTGCTGACCGGGATTATTTTGCAGCCTGGAATATTGAGGACAAAATGAAGCAGGATAGGGCAAATAAAAAGAATATTGCTTACAAACCGGCTGCTTCTGATACCACGGATACGAAGAAAGACATGTCTAAATACAATAAGGTTATTGTAGCAGATGCTGATAATGGAGGTGTAAACAAATATCAGAATCCGATGCGTGGCCGCGTTCAGGATAAAAATATTGAAGTTCAAATGGAAAATTTGTTTTTCATTACCTTTTATGAGAAATCTCGTCCGGGACCTGAGCGACGTGTTATGGATTACGGCAAGTATCAGACTGAATTTTCAATTGCAGGTGTAAGCGGCATGCAAAAGATGTTGATATCCAATCAGGAGTTGGCTTTGACTACAGAGCAGGCAGATTTGCATTTCCATTCGATTGATGACTATTCAAGCCGTATTGGTCAAACGCCTGATAATGCCGCATTGTTTTTTGCCCGTGCTGTAGATTTTGCTCTGGTTCAGGATTTAACCAGTGCCATCGAAGATTTGACGAGAGCATTGCAACTGAATAATAAAATGGTGTTGGCTTACTTTGAAAGGGCTAATCTTCGTTTTAAAAAGATTAATGTTGAATATGCCAGCAATAATGTGGCGGATAATGCAAAACAAAAAGCCTCTGGTGATTTGAAAAATTCCAAGACCGGTAGTTTTTCGATTGGTGAAAAAGCGTTTGGAACAGATTTTGATCTGGTGATGCGTGATTATGAAAAGGTTTTGTCTATAGATCCTAATTTTATCTTTGCGTACTTTAATCGTGCAAATATTCGATCTCTGCAGCGTGATTATCGAAATGCCATTATTGATTACACAAAGGCTCTGGAGTTAAATCCTGAATTTGCGGATGCGTGGTTTAACAGGGGGCTGGCTCAGATTAATCTGGGGGATAGGGAGCATGGGGTGAGTGATTTGAGGATGGCGGGGCAGCTTGGGCTCTACCAATCCTACAATATCATAAAACGCTACGAGTAATTGGTAAAATCGAAATAGGAAGTCGCTTACTGCGTTGCTTTATAAAAACCAATCCTCACGTACGAAAAGTACGCTCCGGTGTGGTTTTTGTAAAGCGCCTTGTACTCGGCTCCCTATTTCAATTTTACCTTGCAGGGAATGAGAGGGGTTGAAGAGAAGAAGGAGAGAGAAGAAGGAGAAAGAAGAAGGAGAAAGAAGAATGGCTTTATTGTCCTGAAATAGGTTTACAGTGAAAGTAAACAAAATTCAGGATTTATCAGTGAGATGAATATAAAAACAAAATGCCTCTGGTCGTAATGATCAGGGGCATTTGTTTTTGGGAAGAAGCCGCATCAATGAGATATGTGAAACTCCGTTTGACAGGATTTGAGTGCCAGGATTCCTTTGTAATCCGCTGCGCCGAAGCGACTCTTGCGAGGTGCGGCCCGCCATTGTATAACCTGAGCGGTGTCTCGGTTTTCTTGAATAATTTGATGAGTCTACCAATCAATGTTGACACGACTTCTATATGACAAATATAGAAAAATAATCGGTTAAAAGCAAGTTTTAGACACTTTATTCCAATAAAAAAGCCCCGAATTTCTTCGAGGCTTCTAATGCTATAATAGTGAGATATTAAGCGTTTTTAGCTTGTAGAACGATGGCTTTGAAAGCCTGTGGTTCGTTCATGGCCAAGTCGGCTAAAACCTTACGGTTGATTTCGATACCGGCTTTGTGTAAAGCTCCCATAAAGCGGCTGTAAGACATTCCTTCCAAACGTGCGGCTGCATTGATACGCTGAATCCACAATCCGCGGAAGTCGCGTTTTTTAACCTTGCGGTCGCGATATGCATATTGTTGACCTTTTTCCCAAGTATTCTTGGCAACTGTCCAAACATTTTTTCTTGAACCGAAATATCCTCTGGTTAAGGATAAAACTTTTTTTCTTCTTGCTCTCGAGGCAACGTGATTGACTGATCTAGGCATTTTGTTTCTTTTTTTTGAATGTTAGCGTCATACTTTTCAGATGATCTTTGTTTGCTAAGACACTCGGTTAAAAAATGAGTTGTAAATCTTTTTTTTTTTGGGTTTATTTCATTCCCAATAACAACTTAACGTTGTTCAAGTCGGTTTTGTGCACCATTCCCATGTGGGTCAGGTTGCGTTTTTGTTTGGTCGTTTTCTTGGTCAGAATGTGACTTTTGAAAGCGTGTTTACGCTTGATTTTACCTGTTCCGGTAAGGGTAAACCTCTTTTTAGAACCGGAGTTAGTTTTCATCTTTGGCATCTTGCTCAGTTTTAGAGTTTGTAATTGGTTTAGTAACTGGTTTATTGATAACTGGAGCGACTGCTTTCTTCTTGGGAGCCAACATGATAATCATGCGTTTTCCTTCGAGAACCGGTAGATTTTCCACTTTTCCAAAATCTTCCAGATCGTTGGCAAAACGAAGCAACAATACTTCACCTTGTTCCTTGAAAAGGATAGAACGACCTTTGAAAAATACATATGCCTTAACCTTTGATCCTTCTTCCAAAAACGCTTTAGCGTGTTTGAGCTTGAAGTCGTAATCGTGAGCATCCGTTTGAGGTCCGAAACGGATCTCCTTCAGGATAATCTTGGAGGCTTTGGCCTTTTGTTCCTTTTGGCGCTTTTTTTGTTGATACAAAAACTTTTGATAGTCACAAATTTTGCAGACGGGGGGAGCAGCATTAGGTGATATTTCTACCAAGTCCAATTGCTTTATATCGGCCATAGATAAGGCTTCCTGTATAGTATATACGCCTTGTTCTACATTTTCACCGACTAAGCGGACTTCTTTCACACGGATACGGTCGTTGATCCGGTACTGCATTTTAAAATCGTCGTTCTTCATTCAGATGTATTAAATCCTAATTATTTGTTTAAATTTCTGACTATCAACAAGTAACTACCAGGTAGTTACCATTTTTTCAACTTCTTCAGTCAAAAGTTCGGCAAAGGTAGTAAATTTCATCGAACCTTTATCTCCTTCACCTTGTTTTCTTACAGAAACTTCTTGTTTTTCTGCTTCTTGCTCACCTACAATCAACATGTAAGGGATACGTTTTAATTCATTATCACGAATTTTGCGGCCAATTTTCTCATTGCGGTCGTCTACTACGGTGCGAATGTCCTTATCGTTCAGGAATTCAGCCACTTCGTTGGCGTAGTCGTTGAATTTTTCGCTGATGGGAAGGATTACTACCTGATCCGGTGTAAGCCACAATGGGAATTTACCTGCTGTATGTTCGATCAATACTGCCACAAAACGTTCCATGGAACCGAATGGAGCCCGGTGAATCATAATGGGACGGTGTTTCAGATTGTCGTTTCCGACGTATTCCAGTTCGAATCGTTCGGGTAGGTTGTAGTCTACCTGGATGGTGCCCAATTGCCAGCGGCGGCCGATGGCATCTTTAACCATAAAGTCAAGTTTAGGGCCGTAGAAAGCTGCTTCGCCTTCTACAATTTTGGCTTTTAAGCCTTTTTCCTGACACGCTTCAATGATGGCGCTTTGTGATTTTTCCCAGTTTTCATCGCTGCCGATGTATTTTTCTTTGTTGCTTGGGTCACGAAGTGAAATCTGTGCTTCAAAGTTTTCAAAATCGAGCGCCTTGAAAATGATGAAAATGATATCCATTACTTTGAGGAATTCATCTTTCACCTGATCCTGGCGGCAGAAAATATGGGCATCGTCTTGAGTAAAGCTGCGCACGCGGGTCAAACCGTGTAGCTCACCGCTTTGTTCGTAGCGGTAAACGGTGCCAAATTCGGCAAAGCGTAAAGGCAGGTCTTTGTACGAGCGAGGTTTTACTTTGTAAATCTCACAGTGGTGTGGGCAATTCATTGGTTTGAGCAGGTATTCTTCGCCTTCCTCCGGTGTGTGAATGGGTTGGAAGGAGTCCTTACCGTATTTGGCATAGTGACCGGAAGTGACGTATAATTCTTTACGACCAATGTGTGGAGTCATCACCTGTTGGTATCCGAATTTCTTCTGGATGCGTTTCAGGAAATCTTCCAGGCGCAAACGCAAGGCGGTACCGCGGGGCAACCAGATAGGAAGACCTTTGCCGACCATTTCGCTGAACATGAAAAGTTCCAGTTCCTTTCCAATCTTACGGTGGTCGCGTTTTTTAGCTTCTTCCAAAAGTACCAGGTATTCGTCCAGTTGTTTTTTCTTTGGGAAAGAGACTCCATATATACGGGTCATTTGTTTGCGGTGTTCGTCACCACGCCAATATGCACCGGCTACTGAAAGTAACTTGATAGCTTTAATGTGCTCAGTGGTTGGAAGGTGTGGTCCACGACACAGGTCGGTAAAACTTCCTTGATTGTACGTGGTGATGGTGCCATCTTCCAATTCGGAAATAAGTTCCGTTTTGTAGGTTTCACCGCGATCACCAAATAGTTTGAGTGCATCTTTTTTGGATATGTCTTCGCGAATAATGGATTCTTTTTTGGATACAAGTTCCGCCATTTTGGCTTCAATCTCAGGCAGATCGGCTTCTTTTATAGTAGTTTCACCTGCATCTACATCGTAATAAAATCCGTTTTCGATGGCTGGTCCGATACCAAATTGTATGCCTGGATAAAGTTCCTGTAAAGCCTCGGCTAAAAGGTGGGCAGAGGAATGCCAGAAAGCATGTTTGCCTTGATCGTCGTCCCATTTTAGCAGTTGGATGGTACCATCACTGGTAATTGGACGGTTTAAATCGATGGTTTCACCGTTTACTGAAGCGGCCAGACATTCTTGTGCCAGTCGTGGGCTAATGCCTTCGGCCACATGGAATGCTGTAGTTCCTTTCGGATATTCCCGAATTGAACCATCAGGAAAAGTAAGTTTTATCATAATTACAGGTACTTTATAAGGGTGCAAATTTACTGCATTAATTTGAGTTGAACAAGAGCCTTTTCGATGTTTTCAATGTTTTTGATTACGAAAGAACGCTTGCCATTTAGTTCACGCAATTTGGTGTTTTTCATATTATTCTGAGCATATCTCAGAATTCCGTCAAAGGCTGCGGACTGGTAAAAAGTGGAAACCTGGTTGCTGACAAAGTAACAGATCATCTGTCCATTTTTGAGCACGACTTTTTCCATTCCTAAATTTTTAGCCAGACGACGCAAGCGCACGACTTCAATCAATTCGGTTGAGACTTTGGGGATAGGACCAAAACGGTCAACCAACCGTGTTTCGAATGCCAGTATATCCGTTTCAGATTCTAGGTTGTCCATTTCGCGATACAGGCTCATGCGTTCGGAAGAACCGGGTACGTACGAGTCAGGGAAAAGGAGCTCCATGTCTGATTCTACAGTGCAATCTGCTACGTAAGTCTGATGACCTTCACTGTCCAGAGCGTGTTGTTCACCTGCATACAGTTCGGAAAACTCTTCGTCTTTGAGCTCCTGTACGGCCTCGTTGAGAATTTTCTGATAGGTCTCAAATCCAAGGTCGGCAATAAAACCACTCTGTTCAGCACCCAGCATATTTCCTGCTCCACGGATGTCCAGGTCTTGCATGGAAATGTTGAAGCCGCTGCCCAGATCTGAGAAATTCTCGATGGCCTGCATGCGCCTGCGGGCTTCCGGGGTCAATGTATTTAAAGGAGGTGCCAGTAAGTAACAAAATGCTTTACGGTTGCTGCGTCCCACACGTCCGCGAAGCTGATGGAGGTCGCTCAGCCCAAACTGATGGGCGTTGTTGATAATGATGGTGTTGGCGTTTGGAATATCGATGCCAGATTCAATGATGGTGGTGCAAATCAAGACGTCATAGGCATAGTCCATGAAATCCATGATGATTTTCTCCAATTTTTCACCTTCCATCTGTCCATGGGCTATCACCGTGCGTGCGCCTGGTACACAACGTTTCACTAAGGCTTCGATGTCGGGAAGATTCTGAACACGGTTGTTGATGAAAAAGACCTGACCGCTTCGACCCAGTTCGTATTCGATGGATTCCTTGAGCAAATCATCGTTGAGCGTGTTGACTTCCGTCTGGATGGGATACCGGTTGGGTGGGGGCGTAGAGATGATGCTCAGGTCACGAGCTCCCATGAGTGAAAACTGCAACGTGCGGGGAATAGGTGTGGCTGTCATGGTCAGTGTATCCACATTGACCTTGAGTTGCTTGAGCTTTTCTTTGACGCCGACTCCAAATTTCTGTTCTTCATCGATGATCAGTAATCCCAGATCTTTAAACTGGACGGATTTCCCGATCAGTTTATGGGTGCCGATCACGATATTCGTTTCTCCGTCCTTTAAATCTTTCAGAAGCGCAGTGACATCGGCTGCTTTGCGCGTCCGGCTTAAATAATCCACTTTGCAGGGAAATTTTTCCAGCCTGGACTTGAAGGTTTTGTAATGTTGCAAAGCAAGTACAGTTGTTGGCACCAGAATGGCCACCTGTTTGTTGTCGGTCACCGCTTTAAAGGCTGCTCGAATAGCTACTTCGGTTTTTCCGAAGCCAACATCACCACAGACTAGTCTGTCCATGGGTTTGGTGCTTTCCATATCAGCCTTGACATCGATGGTAGCCTTAGTTTGGTCGGGGGTATCCTCGTAGGTGAAGGATGCTTCCAGTTCCTGTTGCAGAAAACTGTCCGGGCTAAAGCAAAAACCTTGTTCGTCTTTTCGCTGTGCGTAGAGTGCTATCAAATCGCGGGCAATATCCTTAACTTTCTTTTTTGTGCGTTCTTTTACAGCGGCCCAGGAGGCGCTACCCAGTTTGTTGATGCGGGGCTCTTCTCCTTCTTTTCCCCTGTATTTGGATATGCGGTGAAGGTTGTGGATGCTAACGAAAATGGTGTCGTTATCCTTGTAGACTATTTTGATAATTTCCTGCATCTTACCGTTCACTTCCGTGCGGAACAGCCCTGCAAAACGGCCTACACCATAATCTATATGAACCACATAATCTCCAAACTGAAACTGAACCAGTTCCTTGAGGCTTAGGGCCAGCTTGCCGTTTCTGGCTTTATCGGAACGAAGGTTGTATTTATGGTATCGCTCGAATATCTGATGGTCGGTAAAACAAACGATTTTCAATTCATGGTCGACGAATCCTTCGTGCAATGTTTTTTGAATGGGGGTGAAAGCGATGTGATCCCCCCGGTCGGTAAATATGGCCTGAAGACGTTCAATTTGCTTGAGACTGTCGCTTAGGATAAAAAGTTCGTAACCCATGCCGGTGTATCGCTGAAAAGCCTGACTCACAAAATCAAAATTTTTACCAAAAATATCCTGAGGGGACGTATTGAAGGAAATATTGGCATGTTTGGTGCTGTAGGCTCTGCGTCCGAATTCTACCCATTGAAAAGTTTTGGCTTTTTGTGCAAAGTCAATGCTGTCCAGTAATTTTTCAACCGGTATTTCTGTTGCCTCTTCAGCCAGCTGCTTGAGTCTGGCGCAGGTAAAGTCGAAATCGGAGAAAGCCAGGACGACCTTGTCGTTGAGGTAATCGGTGAAAGGTACAGCCAGATTTTCGTCATCGTTGGTAAAGGGAATGATGCGGATGGATTCAATTTTATCCTTTGAAAGCTGATTTTCAATTTCAAAGGTACGGATGCTTTCCACTTCATCTCCGAAAAAGTCGATGCGATAGGGTAGTTCATTGCTCCAGGAATACACATCGATCAAACTTCCGCGTACGGAATACTGTCCAGGCTCGTACACATAATCAACGCGCTCAAAGCCAAAGGTGTGCAACAATTCAATGACAAAGGCATTATCAATGCGTTCGCCAATATTTAAATCCAGGGTTTTATCATTTAAATCACCCACGGCCACTACTTTTTCGAGTAAAGCGTCCGGATAAGTAACGACTACAATGCTCTGTTTTTGACGCAAGGCACTGAGCGCTTCTGTTCGAAGTATGGTATTTCCGGGGTCGTTGCGTCCATATTTGAGCGCACGTTTAAAGCTGGCCGGATAGTAGAAAACATGATCCTGACCAAGCAGCTGCACCATATCGTGATACAGATAGCCGGCCAGTTCAGCATCCTCCTGGATCATAATGAAATCCCGCTTGGTTTCCAGATATAAAGAAGCCAGACACAGGCTCGCTGTAGAGCCGATTAATCCTTCCAGAAATAAGCTATCGCTCGTTTCTGACAATACCAATTTGCCTGCATTCAGTTGCGGGTGCTTTTGATAGAGTTGTCGTAAATTGCCTATTTCCAAACCCTAAAATCGTAAAGATGTATAAAACGCTACAAAAATATAAAATATCTGCGGGTTTTATTCGAGGCATAAAAAAATAAAGCTTTATATTTGTCTAAAATTCCATTAAAAGCATACTGGCATGACTTCTGATTCAGTCGTTATTATTCCTACCTACAACGAAAAAGAGAACATCGAATTAATTATCAGAGCGGTATTTGATTTACCAAAAGCTTTTGATATTTTGATTGTGGACGATGGATCACCCGATGGTACAGCTCATATTGTGAAAATGATTCAAAAGGAATTCCCAGATTCGCTTCACATCGTTGAACGCCAGGGTAAACTTGGACTAGGAACGGCCTATATCTTTGGCTTTCATTGGTCTATGGATCACAAGTACGATTATATTTTTGAGATGGATGCCGATTTTTCTCACAATCCAAAAGATCTGGTTCGTTTGTATGAGGCTTGTGCTGAACAAGGTGGTGATGTGGCCATTGGGTCGCGTTATGTAAACAACGTGGTTAATGTCGTTAATTGGCCAATTGGTCGGGTACTGATGTCCTATTTTGCTTCGGCCTATGTAAGGCTTGTCACTGGAATGAAAATTTTTGACACCACTGCCGGTTTTAAATGTTACCGTCGGCAAGTGCTTGAAACCATTGAGTTGGATAACATTCGTTTTAAGGGATATGCTTTTCAGATTGAAATGAAATTTACTGCCTGGAAGTGTGGCTTTATCATCAAGGAAGTTCCAATTGTATTTTCCAACAGGGTTTTGGGTGTATCAAAAATGAACGGGGGCATTTTCAACGAAGCCGTTTTTGGTGTTATCAAAATGACTCTAAGAAGTTTTTTCAGAAAATATCCTCAAAAAAATTAAAAAAGATTTCAGTATGATGCCTGTACTACTCCATAACGCTTTAATTATTAATGAAGGACGCTCGTTCCTAGGTTCTGTGATGATTGAAGGAGATCGGATTGTTCGTGTTTTTGAAGGCAATGTACCTGAAACTTTTTTAGCTGCATGTAAAATTACAGACGCCACCGGTAAATGGTTAATTCCAGGCGTTATTGACGATCACGTTCATTTCAGAGATCCCGGCCTGACTCATAAGGCTGATTTGACCACTGAATCCAAAGCTGCTTTGGCAGGGGGTGTAACATCTTTTATGGATATGCCCAATACCATCCCTCAAACCACCAATCTTTCGGCTTGGGAAGAAAAAATGGAATTGGCTGATGAAAAATCGTATGCCAATTATGCTTTTTATCTAGGTGCTACAAATACGAACTTGTCTGAACTGGAAAAAGCAGACTTCAGTCGGGTGTGTGGTGTAAAGGTATTTATGGGTTCGTCTACCGGAAATATGTTGGTAGGAAGTGAGGAGTCTCTGGAAGGTCTTTTTAAAACCATTCCTTCCATTGTTGCTGTTCATGCTGAATCTGAAGTCCTTGTTCAGGCAAATAAAACCAAATATCTGGAAGAGTCTGGCGGTAATCTTACGCTGCGGTACCATCCTCTGATTCGCAGTGCTGAAGCGTGTTACGCATCATCTTCCTATGCTGTGGGTCTGGCTGAAAAATTTGGCACCAGACTTCATTTGTTGCATGTTAGTACGGCCAAAGAGCTCACTCTGTTTGAAGATAAACCTCTGGCTTTGAAAAAAATAACGGCAGAAGTCTGTATTTCACATCTTTGGTTTGACGAGGATGATTACGAACATTATGGAAATGCTATAAAGTGCAATCCTGCCATCAAAACAAAACAAGATAAAAAAGCGCTTCGTGCAGCTATTTCCGGAAATCTTCTGGATGTCATTGCCACCGATCATGCACCACATCTTTGGTCGGAAAAACAAGGTGATTGCCTGACAGCTGCTTCCGGTTCACCTTCTATTCAGTTTGCTCTTCTTCTGATGCTGGAGCTTGCGAATAAAGGTGTTATTTCTATAGAAAAAATTGTTGAAAAGATGTGTCATGCCCCTGCTGAACTCTACCGCATCGAAGGGCGCGGTTTTATTCGTCAAGGTTATTTTGCTGATATTGTACTTATTGATCCTACAATTACCTGGACACTTTCAGGAAACCTCATTCTGTCAAAATGTGGATGGTCTCCCTGGAACGGCCAACATTTTCACGCATGTATCCATAAAACCTTCCTGAATGGTAAACTCGTTTATGAACAAAATAAAAAGCATGACCTCAAAGCCGCAAGGGCATTGAGATTCTATTAGTATACCGAAAGTATTCTAATTATTAGTTGAATAATAATGTGGAATAAAGTTTGCTTTTAAAATTAAAAACTTTTACTTTTGCAGTCTGTTTACTTTAATTTTTATATTAAGTGTCTGATAATGAACTTATTTTAATACATTTAAGTAATTTTGCATACTAGCTAGTCCTTAACAAAAAATTACTATTTGATAAAGGATTTTGTTTTTTATTGTTGTGTTTTAATTTTGAATACCCAAGAATCTACACTTATTATAAGAGAATAGATACCATGGTCTCCCAGATCGAAGAAAACGCGAATCCTTCTATGGAAAATATACAATTTAGTGATATTTTCGTGATGGAGGAAATACAACGACTGCAGGATTTGTTTTCTGACGCTACGGGTGTTGCATCCATTATTACTACTCCAGATGGTATTCCTATTACCAGATCCAGTAATTTCTGCAGGCTTTGCAAAGATATTATCCGAAATACAGAAAAGGGCCGATTAAATTGTTTTAGGTCTGATGCTATTTTGGGTCGTCATAATCCAACAGGACCTATTATCCGCACCTGTCTGAGTGGTGATTTATGGGATGCCGGTGTGAGTATCACTGTCGGTGATAAGCATATTGCCAATTGGCTTATTGGTCAGGTCAAGAATGAAAAATCCAATGTTCAGCATATGTTGAAATATGCCGATGAAATTGGAGTGGATAGGGAAATGTATAGCGAAGCTTTGAGTGAAATTCCGGAAATGTCTTTTGAACGTTTCAACAAAGTCGCACACATGCTTTTTCAATTTGTGAACGAGATGTCTGAAAAAACATACAGCAGTTTTCTTCTGAAAAAACAAATCACGGAATATGAGCAAGTCACATCCAAATTACTTGAAAGCGAGGAAAAGTATCGGATGTTGGTTGAAAATAGTCACGATATTATTTTTACACTCGATCTTGATGCCAATTTCACCTATATTTCACCAATATGGAGCAGTATAATGGGTTATTCCGCAAAGCAGGTTATCGGTAAACCATTTGATACGTTTGTAATACCGGAGGATATTGATCGGTATCATTCTTTTCGGCAAAAAGTACGGGATGAGAAAAAAAATATCTATGGATTTGAATTCCAGGTCATTCATAAAAAAGGCCATTTCTGTTGGCACAATATGGGACTAATGCCTATCTTAAACGAAGATGGAAATGTAGAAAGCTATTATGGCGCTGCCAGAGATATTACCCTTCAAAAGCAAGCTGAAAAGGAAATAAAGACTAAAAATGAAGAACTCAGGAAGGCAAATGCTGTAAAGGATAAGTTCTTTTCGATTATAGCCCATGATTTGCGAAGTCCATTTGGCAGCCTTTTAGGTTTATCAAAAATGATGGCTGAAGATTTATCGGATTTCACCATGGATCAGATTCAGCACATTGCTGAGAATATTTATGAAACATCGGATAATTTGTATCGACTTTTGGAAAACTTGCTCCAATGGTCCAGAATTCAGCAGGATCTGATATCCATTAATCTGGATTGTGTCATATTGCACCAGCTTGTCAATGAAAGTCTGAACCTTTTTAAGGAACAAATTAAAAATAAAAACATTGAAGTTGTAATTGACATTCCTTCAAATATGCCAGTTTATGCGGATGCAAATATTATGCAAACCATCCTTCGGAATCTGATTTCCAACGCTGTGAAGTTTACACCTAAAGGAGGGAAAATTTCAATTTCGGCAAAAAAAGCTAAAAACAATTTTATCGAAATTTTTGTGGAAGATACAGGTATAGGTATGAATCCAGTATTGCTGGATAATATTTTTCGTCCAGATGTCTCAACCGGTAGAAGGGGTACTGATAATGAGCCAAGTACTGGGCTTGGTTTGTTGCTTTGCAAGGATTTTATTGAAAAACTAGGGGGTGAAATCAATGTGGAAAGCGAAAGTGGTAAAGGTTCGGTTTTCCATTTTACAGTACGTGATATTCGTGAAGAAGTGCTGAATTAATCCTGCATTCTCCATTCACGGATAAATCTGGTTTTGGTATCTCTAATAATGGTTGAAATAGAAAGTCTGTTTGCTGCTCCATTTATCAAATGGAAGATTTTGAACTTTGCATTATCCAGGTCTGCGGTTAATTTCCAAAAATCATTTCCATTTAACTGGTATTTCACTTCCGATGGATTTTCATCATCATACAGGCAGAGTTTGTAGGTCTTACCTTCTTTTTCAGCTAATTCATGGTGCTCTTCGATGGTTTTTTGGTCGAAACTGTTAAGATCTTTGACGGATTTAATGTCAATCCAATATTCTTCACCATTTTTCAGCTGAAATTTCATGTCAAAGGGTTCTGAATCATTAAATATCTGACCATCCTGTGTCTTGATTAAAACTTCGCTAAATTCCATGATCACATTATCCAGCCCAGTGTTGAAAGAGGTGGTAACACTCTGTGCCACCACTAAAGAAATATACTCTTCGATATTTTGAGCAAACAATTCCATGGTAATGGACCTGTTGTTGTTCACTAAATTGTACAAGGTCAGTTTTGATGTTTCCAATGAAATGTCCAGAATAAAATTATCAATGATTGATAGTAGTATTCTTTTTGTACCTTCTGACAATTCACTCCTTATCTCGACTGCTTTTTCGACTTCGTTTAATGAAGAACAAACCTGCACTAAATCATAACCAGAAACGTTTTGATTTTTCATATTTTAGAGTCTTATTTTATGAATCACTGGAAACCTGAATTTTTATACTGCAAATATAGGGAGAGGTTTTAACAGATTTTGTAAAGGTTTTCGGGGATTCAATTGCTTAAATGTCTGATTGTCTTGTAGGGGGATGACTGACTTAGTCTTTCATTCTCCATTCGTTGATAAAGCGGAATTTGGTTTCTCTGATAATGGATGATATGGAAAGTCTGTTTGCAGCACCGTTAATCAATTTGAATAATAGGGTTTTTGCATTTTCTATACCGGAAATCAATTTCCAAAAATCTTCTCCATTCAAAATATAAGATTCATCCGTTTGATGGTTGAAATCGTATAGACAAAGTCTGTATTTTATTTCAGCTTTTTCTGCCCTGCTTATATGCTCTTCCAGTGTTTGAATGTTGTAACTATTCTGTTCGTTGGTCGGTTTGATGTCCATAACATACTCTTCACCGTTCAGCTTAAATTTTAAATCAAAAGGTTCCGGATTTTCAAAAACCTGACCACCCTGAGCCTTAATCAATACTTTACTGAATTGGCATATCACATTTTCAAGCCCTTCATTAAATGAAGATGTTACACTTTGGGCAACTCTCAATGAGATATACTCTTCTATATTCTGTGAAAACAAATCCATGGTTATGGATCTATTGTTATTCACTAAATGAAACAGTGTTAATTTGGAAGTTTCCAACGATATGTCCAGAAGAAAACGATCAACTATAGCTGTCAATGTTCTTTTTGTTTCTTCCGATAGCTCATTCCTGCCATTTTCAGATTTGTTTGTTTTAAAAGACGAACAAACCTCTACTAATTCGTAACCTAAAAGTTTTTGAGTTTTCATATAATAGCGTGTTGATTTATTACAATCAAATATAGCTTGTCAACCTGCTAAAATTTGTAATGCCTTAGGCAGATTCCATTGCTGAAAAGTCTGATTCTCTTGTAGGGGAATAACCGACTTGGAATGTGATTTTATAGCTTATTAAAATATAATATTTAATTAAGGTTTCATTAAGAATATACAAGGATATAAGTGATTGATGATCAGTGAATCAGGTTATTTTAAATATTTTAATATAGGAGTTGGTCTTTTATATTATTAAGTTAAAGTAAGGTCTAATGGTATGATTATAAGTCAGTACCTTAAATGCCTTATGAATCGGTAAAAACGGGAATAATAACGTTTTTAAATTCGTATAAAAATTCATATAAATTAAACTATAAATAAGATTTAATAAGAATACCAGAACTCTTACTGACTTCTACTGAAAAAGGTTTACAGTTTTTGTTTTTAATCCTGACTAAGTTTACAGTCTTCGGTTTTAATTCCTAGAACAGTTTACAGTCAGTGCTCTTTATTCCTGAAAGACATTCCAGTTTCAG
>Ga0209512_1001477_pt1 | contig 28791 bp, 17 predicted proteins | sample frozenSSSSmetaG_FD_184142 | JGI IMG/M metagenome (GOLD analysis project Ga0209512, IMG submission 184142) | Glacier valley bacterial and archeal communities from Borup Fiord, Nunavut, Canada, to study Microbial Dark Matter (Phase II) -... | ecosystem: Environmental > Aquatic > Freshwater > Ice >...
TTCGAGGTAACCTTCACGCTGCCCGTTGATCGTAAAACCGCCGAAAACCCGGCCAGCTACAGCCTGAACAGCTTCACCTACAAGTACCACAAAACCTACGGCAGCCCCATCGAAGACACCCGCCCTGTCTCCATTCGGGGTGTTGTGGTATCCGCCGACGGTATGAGTGCGCGGATTGTGGCCGACACCGCCCTACGCGAGGGATATATTCACGAAGTAAAAGTGGAAGGTATAAAATCAGCATCGGGCGGATTGTCAGTGCTGCACCCGGTAGGCTATTACACCCTCAACGCCATAGCCCCCGGCGAGCGCATCGACGTGGCCAAGCTACCCGCCATGCCCGCCCATGACCACAGCGCCATGATGGCGAGTGCATCGAACACCATACCCGCAACGGCTAAAACTAAAATGGGTGGCATGAAAGCAGGTACTCCGGCCAAAGCAAACGCCAAACGCATTACCAACATGCCCATCGACTGGACCAATGGCCCCGACCAGACCCTGACCGTTGGCACCAAACCCGGCCTGAAATTCGACGTCGATAAACTGGAGGTGAAGGCCGGTAGCCGCATAAAACTCGTCTTCAACAACAACGACGACATGCTGCACAACTTCGTGATTACCAAACCCGGTCAGGCCAACAACGTGGGCGAAGCAGCCCTGCGGCTGAATCTGAACGGCCCGAAAATGAACTACGTGCCCAATACGCCCGACGTGCTGTACCACACCAATATTCTACAGCCCGAAAGTGTCGAGAGCATCTATTTCGTAGCCCCCACCACGCCGGGTAACTACCAGTACGTCTGCTCCTTCCCCGGCCACTACTCGCTCATGCAGGGTACACTAGTGGTGAAGTGATGTAAAGACGGGCCTCTGGTCCTGCGTAACGACTTGGGGCGTCAGGTCTCGAAGCGATTGAAAAACGGATCTCAACCACCAATATGCTGGTTGAGATATTCTCTCAACCGGCATATCTTTCAGAAAGACATCTAATAAGTATTGAAGACCAACTAAACCAACGTCCCCGAAAAGCTCTAATTAAGTTGCATAAGCCTTCTCTCTATGAAACTACTTTTAGTGATCCTGTTGATCAACTTGATTCCGCCCAATGCCGCAGTGGCCCAGACTGCCTTAAAACAGGGAAAACCGCGCTCGCTGTTCAACGGCAAAAACTTAGACGGATGGGAAACTTACCTTGACAAGCCCAATAATGAAATTGTCGTCGATAAAGCGGCTCCACAAAGACTCAATCACGATCCAAGCCACGTCTTTTCGGTTATCACTGTCGATGGGGAGCCAGCCCTGCGTGTATCGGGGGAGATTTACGGGGGCATCAATACCCTGGCCGAATTTGAAAATTATCATCTACGCTTGGAATTCAAGTGGGGACAGCTAAAATGGCCGCCAAAACTCGATCAGCCCCGGGACAGCGGCCTGCTTTACCATAGTGTGGGCGCACATGGCACACGCATGCTATGGATGGAGTCATTCGAGTTCCAGATTCAGGAAGGTGATACCGGCGATTATTGGGGGGTAATGAACGTGCTGGCTGATATCCCCGCTGGGCAAAACAATGAGGGCAAATACGTCTATAAACCCGGTAGCCTGCCCTTGCTCTTCCAGGAAAAGACAGCTAACGGGCGCACTTGCCTCAAAAGTCTGGATAATGAAAAACCGTCGGGACAATGGAATACGATAGATCTTTACTGTTACGGCAGTACGTGCGTACATGTCATCAACGGCAAGGTTAACAATGTGCTCCTGAATACCCGACATTTGGTCAATGGTCAGGCTGTACCGCTGACCAAAGGGAAAATTCAGATTCAGTCGGAAGGGGCTGAGGTATTTTACCGGCATATTTCTGTCGAGGTAATCGACAGGCTACCAGTTGGGTTGGTTCCGTAACCACAGATATGATCGTACCGGGTATATCCTGCTAAGGAACAGACAAAAACAACGACTTAGTTAGCTTTTTACGGTACTCAAATGATCTGACTCTCCTCCAAAAACAGGAGAATATCGTGGTACAGTACGAAAATGGGATACGCATGGTCATGCGTATCCCATTTTCTGCGATATTATGCTCCCAATATGATTTCGTCAGTACACTGTGCGGCTGCAATCAGTTAATTCTTCGGTACAGTTGGGAGCCTGCTCACCTGTCCCACAAACGGGGGTCAATTACTAATGCCTTTTCTTCCACTACTCGAATCTGTTGGTAGTCAACGTGTGCTGGGTGAAGCAAGTAGTTGATTCCGTCCGGCATAACCGAAGAAGGTACACCCATTGCCAATACATCAGGGTTGGTCAGCCACTCGGCTAAAATGGTTTGGCTTTTGGCGTAACTGTTCTCATTCCAGTAAGGGGGTAACTGCCCAGCGGGTAAAATCCGGTGGCTATCGTCGGGTATCTCCAAACTGAAGAGTCGATAAGCAGGCAAATTCGTGTAGGGTACTTGCGGCATATGCACCAAGATTTCCACCAAGGCTAAGGCCGGATGCTCAGCGGTGTAAAGCAAACTTACCCCTGGTGGGTTCCAGCGACCACCGTTTAACCAACTGCCCATAGTGTCTAATGGACGGTCAGCGTACTTCTGACGCACGACCCGATAAACCAGTGTCATGCTTAGCCGAAGATGCCGTGATCAATGCGGCCCAATACCCGATCCACCAGCGTATAGCCAGTAACGGTATCGAGGGTTTGTAGAGGGGTTTGAAACTCTAACTCGCGAAGGGGAGAACGGAGCCATCCTAAGACGGTAGCGGTCTGGCCATCGAATGTATCTAGCGCATGCTGAAGCAGATTTTCTAACAATGACAGCCGCTCAGAGGCCTCGTGACTAATGCGCTGCTGCGTTTTTAGTCGATGTAAGTAAGAGGGGGACAAGCCAATGGCAGCGGCCATCTCCTTATCGGTTAAGCCTACCAAGCTGGCCACCCGGTCAGCCTCGGCCCGCAGAACGCCTTGTCGGCTACGGGTGATGATTTCCTGCTCGTTGAATGGGCGAGTAGACAGGACGGACGGAGATTGAGAACGTGTTGGGATCGCCATGATGGTGAACTTTTACACTAAGGTAGCTATACAAGTTCACTCTATCAAATTTTGCTGGGTGTCCCGTTCAAACTGTACTGCTACAAGCACTACTTTTTCCTGGCAATTGAGGTGCGATAAAAGAATTACTGTTTGCACTAAGGGTATTTTCTCTAAACTGCGTCTTGTAGATTGAATTGTATCTTTTTGGGATATTTTAGTCCAAAAAAAAGCCCATGCAGCAGGTCAATACCCCCGCAGATTTCTCTGTTCAGCCAACTAACGTCCGATTTCCCTTTCGGAACGATTTAGCTGATGAACCAGAAAATAAAAGCATGGACAGTTCGGACGATGAGCTTTTCATTCGGCAGGTATTCAATACCAGCCCTGTGCAAGGTTGCGAGTTGTTGTTTCGACGCTACCAACGGGCCCTGTGCAGCCATGCTGCCCGCTACGTTTATTCCAGAGAGGTAGCCGAGGATATAGTCAGTGACGTGTTTTGCAAATTTTGGAAAACCAACGCCTACCAATCCGTCACCTCGTCCTTTCGGTATTATCTGTTTCGCAGTGTTCGTAACGAAGCGTACTCCTACCTGCGATCAGAATTTACTCAGTTAGACAGTCTGGACCATAACCTGACCGAAAGCGCAATTGGCCTTCGGCCCGATTACATCACACAATACGAAGAAACGTTTAACCGGGTCAAAGAATTGGTGGAAGAACTGCCCCCTCAATGCCGGAAGATTTTTCTGATGAGTCGATTCGAGGGGAAACGGTACCAGGAAATTGCCGATGAGCTGGGTTTATCCATCAAAACGGTTGAAGTCCACATGGGAAAAGGGCTAAGCTTTATGAGAACGGGCTTAAAAGGCTACCTGACGTTATTGGCGAGTTTAGTGTTTCTGCTACTGGAAAATGGGTAGTGGACTAAGGTGTTTTTTCCAGAAAAGCGTCTCCTGATAAACGAGTAATACAAGGCATGAAAGCTGATATCACCAAGGAGTTAATCTTCAATAATTTCGCCAACAAGACCACACCCTTACAGCGAAAGCAAATTGATGACTGGTTGCAATCGCAAACCAATGAAGAACTCTATTACCAATGGCTGGAAGAATGGGAAAATGCAAACCTGGAGTACCTATCCCAAAGTGAACGTCTGCTAGAACGATACACCCATTTTTTACACAATAATCCACACCCTGTTCAGGCTAATCAACTAAAAAACCGGTCGGGGTATTTTCAGCAACGGCAGTGGTGGCTAACATGGTTGATTGCGGCCTCTGTCCTGTTTGTGCTGGCAATGGGCACCTGGCTCTTCAGGGATTACACATACTATAAAACGTACCGGACAGCCTACGGCGAAGTAAAAACGTTTGTGCTGACAGACGGCAGTCAGGTAACACTCAATGCGAACTCATCACTTCGGGTACCGCGCTGGGGATTTGGGGACGAAAAACGAGAAGTCATTTTAGACGGCGAGGCTGGTTTTACGGTAACACACCTGCCTAACCAGCAAAAATTTCTGGTAAAAACCGATAAGAAGTTTGAGGTTATTGTGCTGGGTACCGAGTTTTCCGTTTTTGCCCGCCATCGGGGAGCGCGGGTCATTTTGGAAAAAGGCAAAGTACAGGTCAACTACCAGGAGGGAAATTCCGCTAAGCAATTGGTGATGAAGCCGGGCGATTTAGTATCGTTCAATGCAAAAAATAAGGCTACGCTGAAAACGGTTTCCCCCTCCCAAAACTTCTCCATCTGGAAAGAAAAACGGTTTGTATTTGACGAGATATCCCTCTCCGACGTAGCGCAGCTATTGGAAGAAACCTACGGCCTGTCCGTAACGATTGATACGCCTGAACTTGCCCAGCGAAAGCTGATGGGGTCTTTTCGGGCCGAAAATGTCGATGAACTCTTGCGTACCATTTCCGACCTGCTCGACATCAACGTAGTTCGTCAGGAAGACCAGGTGCGACTTTCCGAAAAATAAACCTATACCTTTTTCTAAATCAAATCTTATGAAGATGCACGGTTTACGCACTACTTACAAACTGGGGCTAACGGCTATTCTTTGGGGATTGGGCTGGCCAGCTCAATCCCAACTACTGGCCAGTGTTCAACAGACCAGAACTCCCGGACTGTCTCAAACGACAGCTAACCGCCTGTTGAGTGACGTACTGAGTGACCTGAAAAATTACTACCATGCCGAAATTCTGTTTGAGCCGAAAACCATACAGGGCATTTCGGTCAATAGTCAGTTAGTCGATACAGGACTGAGCCTGGAGCAAAACTTAGAGAATGTGCTGCGGCCCGCCGGGCTGAAGTACAAAAAAATCAATCGAACCTCCTACACCATTTCAATAAACAGAGGCAATAAAACGGGCCGTAGTGCCGATGTCCGGTTTCCGGTCGGTATTGCTTCCGAAACCGAGATGACGGCCCTTGTACTGACATCGCAACTCACCTCTAAAGTTGAACCGTTCACGACCCGTATAACCCAGACTCCCGCTGATATTACTGTGGCTGGAGTTATTAGCGACGAAAAGGGGGAACCACTTCCCGGTGTAAGTATTGTGCTAAAAGGAACCCAGAAAGGAACAACCAGCGACTCGGAAGGGAGGTATAAGCTGGATGTACCCTCGGCAGCGGCTATCGTTATTTTTAGCTTTGTGGGCTATGTACCTCAGGAAGTGGCGGTCGGGAACCGAACAACGCTGGATGTTACGCTTAAAGCGGATGATAAAACACTGGATGAAATTGTAGTGGTGGGGTACGGAACCCAAAAACGCAAAGACCTTACTGGGGCCGTAGGCACCGTAGACAGTAAGGAAATCAAAGAAATGTCAGTTACGCGAATTGACCAGGCGCTTCTCGGTAAAGTAGCAGGCGTGCAGGTCAAACCCGTCAGTGGTGAGCCAGGGGCTCCTCCGCAAATCAGAATCCGGGGGATTGGCAGCATCTCGGCCGGGGCAGGTCCACTCTACGTCGTGGATGGCTTCCCGACGCAAACCATCGAGACGCTGAACCCCAACGACATTGAAAGCCTGGATATTCTCAAAGATGCCTCTGCCACGGCCATTTACGGATCGCGGGGCTCGAACGGCGTCATTATTATCAACACCAAACGGGGCCGGAGCGGCAAAGCGACCATTACGTTCGACACCTACTATGGCTTGCAGAAGGTATCCAAAGTACCTCAGTACATGAACGCCCGCGAACAGGCTCAATATTTTTACGACGGCGTTAAGAACCGGAATATCGATGGAGGGTTCAACGTGTCAGGCCCCGGCAATACCTGGAATTTCAAAGTGCCCCAACTCATTCTGGATGTACTGGAAGGGCGTAACACAACCAACGTAGAGCCGTTAGATGAAGTCCTGCGGGTAGCTCCCCAGCAGCAGTATCAGCTTTCGGCAACGGGCGGCAGTGAAAACATGAAATACGCCGTGAGCGGGGAGTATTTCAATCAGGATGGCCTGATTATCAACAGCAACTTCAAACGGTATTCGTTGCGGGTCAATCTGGATGCGAAACTATCGAACCGGTTAGCGCTAAAACTAAACTTAAACCCTTCTTTTATCGACAAAGGGAACGTCAATTCAAGTGGCGTAACGGTAGGGGCAGGCGATTTTAGTGTGATGGGAGCTGCCACATCGGTAAATCCCTTCTATCCAATCTATGATGACAAGGGTGATTACTTCTGGTATAACGGGCTCGAAGCCGTCGGGAATTTCAATAACCCATCTGCCCTGGCCCGCGAAGTGAAAGACCGCCAGCGCCGAATTGGTATGCTGGGTAATGTCAATCTTGAATATAAGATTCTGGATGAGCTGCGGTTCAACGTCCTGCTGGGGGCCACTCTACTGAGCAGCAAAGGGTCGCGCTTTGTTCCGCAGCTTCCAGCCTTTTTTAATGAACCCGCTTCCGGTACTGACAACGTGGCTGCGAGTTATAACTGGCTTACGGAATACACGCTGAACTATGTCAAGAGTTTTGGGAAGCATAACCTGACCGGTCTGGCAGGCTTTACGGCCCAGCAGGAAACCGGAGAATCGAACCTCATCGCCAGTAATAAATACCCCAACAACCTAGTGCCTACCCTGAGTGCCGTTAGCGGTATTATCACCAACGGGACCTCGGACCAGTACCAGTGGTCGCTGATTTCCTATCTGGCGCGGGCTAACTACAACTACAACAGCAAGTATTACGTAACAGCTTCGGTGCGTACCGATGGCTCGTCCCGGTTTGGCAGTGAGAATAAGTACGGCGTGTTTCCCTCGGCTGCCTTAGCCTGGCGTATTTCGGACGAGAATTTTCTACGGAACGATCGATCCATTAGTGAGCTGAAGTTGAGGGCCAGCTATGGCAAAACGGGAAATAACAACATTGGTAATTTCGAACAGTTTGCCACGATCAATTACCAGAAATACCCACTGGGCGAAACGCCGGCGGCTGGCTTTGTGCAGGGCCGACTGCCCAACCCGCTGCTGACCTGGGAAACGCAGGAACAGCTGAATGCGGGTCTCGATGCCGCCTTCCTCAACAACCGGCTTCGCTTCACCATCGATTACTTCATTTCCCGGAACACCAATCTGTTGTTGAACGTCAACACGCCGGGCATTACGGGCTTTAGCACGGCGCTGAAAAATATTGGGGAGGTACGCAACACGGGCTGGGAGTTTTCGGCCAGCACGGTCAACACCACCAGCCAGTTCAAATGGACCACCGACTTCAATATTTCGACCTTTAAAAACAGAGTCGTTAAGCTGGGGCCCAGTGGCGACCCGATCATCAACGGGGGGAACATCACCATGATTGGTCAGCCCATCGGCATGTTTTACGGCTGGCTGACCGACGGGGTGTTTCTTAACCAGGCTGAGGTGGACAGAGGGCCGGTTTTCAGTCCCGGCACGGCGTCCCGCTCCCGGCCCGGCGACCTGCGGTTTGTCGACGTCAGCGGGGCTAATGGAAAGCCCGATGGCGTTATTAACAGTTTCGATAAAACGATCATGGGATCGCCCTATCCGGATTTCTACTATGGCATGTCGAACCGGTTTGCTTATAAAAATCTGAGTTTAACGGTTAGTCTCCAGGGGGTTTCTGGCAACCAACTCCTGAGCGTTGCCCGGCGGTCAACGTACGCCACCCGGTCCCGTTTCCGGAATGCCGCGTCCCAGAACAACTACTGGCGGTCGGAGCAGCAACCGGGGGATGGCAACACTCCCCGCCCCAATGATGCCCCAACGGGCAACGTGCGGGGAGAGTATAGCCAGCGCTGGTTGGACACGGGAACGTACCTGCGCATTAATAACATATCGCTCAACTATGCGGTGCCCGACAACCTGAGCCAGCGGGTGGGCCTCAGCTCACTTCGCATCTACCTGAACGCCAACAATCCGTTTCTTTTTACCAAAAACATGGGCTTTAACCCGGACGTGAGCAACGGCGATAATCCGCTGACCCCAGGTCTGGACCTAAATGATTATCCGTTGCCCAAAAGCCTGATTTTAGGCCTGACACTTGGTTTTTAATGACCGTTTCTCCCAACTAAACCTACCAGGAAATATGAAACGTATTTTGTTCGTACTCGTACTTGCCATCCTGCTGACAACATCCTGTCGGAAAGAGTTTATCGAGCTAACGCCGGTGTCTACGGTCAGCGTCGATGTTTTGTACAAGACAGATAAAGATTTTCAGGATGCAGTTGTGGGGGTTTACAGCGGCTTCCGGTCGCCCTACCAGAGCTTCTGGCAGTTTGGCGACCTGCGGGGCGATGATGCGAAGCATGATCTGGCCAACGGGCTGGAGTCGATTCGGGTGGATAACTTCCTGACCGATTACAACGATAATATCCTGATGACAAGCTGGCGGGGCTACTATAGCGCCATCACCAATGCCAACACCATCCTGGCCAAAATTGCCGGGGCCAATACCGCTGTGGTAACCAACAAAGACCGGCATATCGGTGAAACCAAATTTCTGCGGGCGCTGGCGTATTTCAACCTGGTCCGGATTTTTGGCGATGTCCCTATGGTGACTGCACCCATCTCGACGGAAGAAGCGTACCAGAAGGGCCGGGAGAAGGTGGATAAAATATATGAGGAGGTTATTATCAAAGACCTGCTCGATGCCGAAGCCAAGCTCCCCGTCAAATACACGGGAGCCGATGTGGGCCGGGCCACCAAAGGAGCCGCCAAAGCGCTGCTGGGCCGGGTTTATCTGACCAGAAAAGAGTTTGCCAAAGCGGAAGAAAAGCTAAAGGACGTAACAACCCTTGGCTACGCGCTCCTGAAAAACTACAACGACCTATGGGATTATACCAAGGATGAACACCATAGCGAATACATTTTCGATATTGAGTACCTGGCAGGCGGCATAGGCCTGGGCAGTACATTCACCAACACGTTTACCCTGGAGTTTCAGTCCGGTGGAAAAGCACTGGTCGACGAGCTATCCCGCATATACAGCATTTTGCCCGGTGCCACCGCAGCCAGTGGGGGTAACCCAACCGCGGGTATGTTTGCGGCTTTCGACCCCAGCGACCTGCGCCGGGATGTCAGTGTAGCCAGGGGTGTTATTGGCGCCGATGGCAAGTTTGTGGCTCTGTCAACCACGGGCGTTACTTCGTTTTCCAAAAAATACATGGCCCCGCTAAAAGCCAATAACGATAGCCCGGCCAACTGGAAAGTGATTCGCTATGCTGATGTGTTGCTGATGCTGGCCGAAGCCATGAACGAAAACGGCAAAACCACCGAAGCCCTTCCGTTTCTGAATCAGGTTCGTCAACGGGCTGGACTACCGGCCTACACCGGATTAACCAAAGACGAGTTTCGCGAAAAGGTGTATCTGGAACGGCGGCTGGAGCTGTATCTGGAAGGCCACCGCTGGTTTGACCTGGTCAGAACCGGGCGTGCCTTAACGGTGATGACTGCCTTTGGCATGAAGCCCTACATGACGGTTTTCCCCATTCCGCTAACAGAGCTGGAGATTATCCGCAACCCTGCCGTTTTTGCGCAGAACCCGGGCTACGAATAGCGCACAGACACCTACTAAATAGCCCTCTCTTAGGGTTTTATCAGGACATTTTATTTGTATTTAGCAGGCTGTAGTATGCAACAGGAAATTCACCCGGTTAGTCGGCGGCTTTTTTTGATAATGGCGGGCTTTACCACGCTGGGTACTCGCTTTGAGGGGATTGACACCTTTGAAACAAAAGGAATCTCCCTCGTTGTCGACCCCGCCGATGCTGTTGCCAACGCGGCATCGGTGCAGTGGGCGGCTCACGAACTGGAACAATCATTGACTGCCCGACGCATTCCCGTTCAGCGATGCGCCCAGCTCAAACAGGCCACTGCCGGTAACTTGTGTATTGTGCTGGCCGGAGCGAGTTCCTCACTGGCTCGCCCGCTGTTAAAGGCAGGCAGAGTTGCCGTGCCCGCCGTAGCCGAAGCGCTGGGGTTAGTCATGGGGCAGTCGGCCGGAAGGCAGGTGCTGCTGGCCAGCGGTCACGACGAACGGGGGCTCCTGTATGCGTTGCTTGAACTGGCCGACCGGGTTCAGCACGATGCGCAGCCGTTAACTTCGTTGACGAGTCAGAAACCACTCGTTGAGCAACCTGCCAACGCCATCCGCAGCCTGACCCGGCTCTTTGTGAGTGAGGTAGAGGATAATGGCTGGTTCAACGACCGCGCTATGTGGCCCGAGTACCTGACCATGCTGGCTACCCAACGGTTCAATCGCTTTAACCTGAGTTTAGGCATTGGCTACGATTTTCTCCGCAACGTGACGGATGCCTATTTTCTGTTTGCCTACCCGTTCCTGTTGTCAGTGCCCGGCTATGCTGTCCGGGTGCCGGAGTTGTCGGATGCCGAGCGGGACCAGAACCTGGCCATGCTGCGCTACATCAGCGAGCAGACCGTGGCGCGGGGTATGCAGTTTCAGCTGGGTTTGTGGATGCACGGCTACCAGTGGCTTAACAGTCCGAATCCTAATTACACCATTGCCGGTATCACCCCCGAAAATCATGGCCCTTACTGCCGTGATGCCGTGCGGGCACTATTACAGGTCTGCCCGGCCATCAGTGGTGTGACGTTCCGGGTGCACGGTGAGAGTGGCGTAAATGAAGGCAGCTACAAGTTCTGGCAAACGGTGTTCGAGGGCGTGGCTACCTGTGGCCGACGGGTAGAAATCGATATGCACTCGAAGGGCATGGACCAGACCATGATCGATTCGGCCGTGAACACCGGCTTACCCATCGTGATTTCGCCCAAATACTGGGCCGAGCACCTTGGAATGCCGTACCACCAGGCCGACATCCGCGCTCTGGAAGTCCCGGATTCGAAGAAAAAAACCTCAACCCTGATGAATCTTAGCGAAGGGTCGCGGAGCTTTATGCGGTATGGCTATGGTGATTTGCTAAAAGAGAACCGGCCTTATCGGGTGCTGCATCGCATCTGGCCCGGCACGCAGCGGCTGCTGCTCTGGGGCGATCCGCTCACCCAGGCGGCCCACGCCAGAGCCTTTAGCTTTAGTGGCAGTGCGGGGGCTGAACTGATGGAGCCGCTATCGTTTAAAGGACGCCGGGGAACGGGTATTGCCGGGGGGCGCTGCGGCTATGCAGATGCCTCGCTGGAACCGCGTTGGGACTGGGAAAAATACCGGTATACCCTTCGGCTCTTCGGCCGACTGCTCTATAATCCAGAAGCGAATCCGGCAACCTGGAAACGGTATCTGAGAAAATCATTCGGAGCAGGTGCCGGGTCCATTGAACAGGCACTGGCCAACGCCAGCCGGATTCTGCCCACTGTGCTCACTGCCCACGGCACATCGGCAGGTAATAACACCTACTGGCCCGAAATGTACACCAATCAACCCATTGTGGACCCGGCCATCAATGGGAACATCAGCCACCTGTACGACACGCCCGCGCCCAAAGTGTTTGGGAATGTCAGTCCGCTCGATCCCCAGCTGTTTCTATCCATCAACAACTACGTGAACGAACTGCTAACGGGCAATCGAAGCGGCAAATACACACCCATCGACACGGCGCAGTGGCTGGACGACTACGCCACCGAGGCCGATAAACACCTGACAGCAGCCCAGGCGAACGGGACCAATACAAAAACACCCGAATTTCGGCGAATGGCGGTTGATGTAGCCATGCAAATTGGCCTGGGGCGGTTTTTTGCCAGTAAGTTTCGGGCGGGGGTTCTCTACGCCATCTATGAACAAACCGGCAACCGGACGGCCCTGGAGCAATCGCTCAAAACCTACCGCAATGCCCGGACGTTCTGGGCTGACCTGGCCAGCCGGGCCAAAGGGGTTTACAAAACTGACATTACGGTGGGCGAACAGACGTTCCTGCGGGGTCACTGGATGGACCGGCTCCCGGCCCTGGATCAGGATATTAATGCCATGGAGAAAAAACTGGCGTCGGCCACCGACAATGATGCCGCTCCGGACAGGTCCGTACAGGTGGCTATTCAGACCGCCCTGGCTCGTCCCCGGCGGGTGAGTTCCGCCAGTCGCCATAGCCAGCCATCCTCTTTTCGGGCCGGGCAGCCCGTTGCCATTCAGGTGTCTTTTGAGAAAGCACCTCAGTTGGTCAGGCTGTATTATCGGCGGGTCAACCAGGCTGAACGGTACGAGGTGATGGACATGCAGGCCGAAGGAACCCAGTATGGGGCCACGATTCCGGCGGCCTATACCAATTCACCGTATCCGCTACAGTATTATTTCGAAATAGTGGACAATCCGGAGGTCGCCTGGCTCTATCCGGGCTTCAACGCCGAACGCACCAACCAGCCCTATTTTCTGGTCCGGCAGGCCTGACCCAAACGTCGCGACGGATGAAAAACTTACTTGTTTTTGTGGCCTGTTTTGCTGGATTCGTTTCAGGTGCTTTTTCACAGACCGTGCAGCTGCTGTACGATCGAACCCGGCCCCAGACCGCCTATGCCGCCCGTATGCTGGAAAAGACACTCCGGGAACGGCATTACGTCCTGAACGAAAAGCAGACTAGGTATACCCTGACACTGGCTGTAGATACCAGTCAATCTGTTCCCGAAGCTTTTTCTATTAAACCGGCAACCGGTCAACTGACCATAACGGGCAGCGACGAACGGGGCTTGCTCTACGGCTGCCTGGCCTTGAGCGAAGACCTGCGGAATGGAACAGCCCTGCCCGACATCAGGGCCCGTCAGGAAAAAGCGAATCTGCCCTTTCGGGCCATTAAGTTCAACCTTCCTTGGGATTCGTATCGGGAAGGGTACGCCATGGAATTGCATCGGGAAACCTGCCGGGATTTGCGTTTCTGGGAGGCTTTTCTGGACATGATGGCCCAGAACCGCTTCAACGCCCTGACGCTGTGGAACCTGCATCCGTTTCCATTCATGATCCGGCCCACCAATTTTCCCGAAGCCTGCCCTTTTTCCAATCAGGAGTTGGCCGACTGGCAGGCGTTGTACCGGGGTATATTCCGACTGGCTAAGGAGCGGGGTATTGATACCTACCTGGTCAACTGGAACATTTTCGTGAGTCCTGAATTTGCCAAAGCACACCAGGCAGGCGTTGACAATCCGGAAAACCGAATTCATTATGGAAATGCCGACACGTCGGCAATTATCAAACGTTACACGCGGGAGTGCGTCACGCAGGTGCTCAACGAATATCCCGACCTGACCGGATTTGGCTTTACCCACGGCGAAGCTATGCGCGGCATGACGCCCCAGGAGCGTCAGGACTGGTTTAGCGAGACCATTCTGGCCGGTATGCGGCAGGCCAGCCGGAAAGCCAAACTCATTCACCGGGTGCCGCTTGAGGCCAATACAGGCGTGGGTGGCTCTACCAGCATTGGCACCGAACAACTGACCCGCAACGCCATGGAGGAGCTTGACTTTCTGGATGGGCCCATCTGGGCCGAAATCAAGTTCAACTGGTCGCACGCTTTTTCATCGCCGAAGCTCATTAAAGTGCACGGCGGAAAAATCAGCGACACCTACTTTACTCCACAGCCCAAAAAATACCGGATTGCCTGGATGGCCCGCAATGAGGACTTTTTCTGTCTGCGCTGGGGCGTACCGGGCTTTATCCGGGAGCACATCGCCACTAACACCCAACCCTATGTCGGGGGCTATTTTGTTGGGTCAGAGGGGTACATCCCGGCGAAGGACTACTTCACCAAACCCGGCCTGGGCGTCGACTGGCAGTATGCTTTTGAGCGGCAGTGGCTATTTTATAAGCTGTGGGGGCGGCTGCTGTATGACCCCGCCACGCCGGATGCCGTATTTAAGGCGGAGTTTACCCACCGGTACGGCAAAGGTTCTGAACCGCTGCTGGAAGCCTCGGCCCTGGCTGGCACCACCCCCTTGCGGCTGGCCTCCTACTTCGATTTCACCTGGGACTTTTCGCTGTACAGCGAAGGGTTCATGGCGATGAATAAAAAAAGCATGGACTACATTTCCGTTGACCGGCTAATCAGCCAGCCAACGACGGATACCACTGCAGTTTCGGTAGCGGATTACGTACACAAAGGGATTAATAGGGCCACCTTCGGTCCCGACAAACTTACCCCGCTCAGACTGGCCGGTTTACTCGAACAGGATTGCCGCAAAGCCCTGAATCTGGTAGCACACATCAAAACAACAGCGAATAAGGCACTGCTTTTCGAAGTGGCCGATATAAAAGCCTGGGCCTACCTAGGTCTGCATTTTGCCCAGAAACTCAGAGGAGCTACTGCCCTGGAAACCTATCGCCAACAGGGTAATGAAGCCAATAAACAGGCCGCTATCCAGTACCTGGAAAAGGCCCTCAACAACTGGGATGAGGTTATCCGCATCACTCGCCCGCTGTATAACGATATGCCCCTGGCGGCTTATTCGTATCCGCACGATGGGAAACGGCTGGTTTCTGATACAAACCGGCGGTTTCATTGGGCGATCTTAAGGCCGGACGTCGCCAAGGATGTCGAGACTGCCAGGAACTCCACCGTTCAGGCAGCCAGTAAAAAGCAATTAGTAGACCATTGACTAGCCAGGTGGCCCCGGCAATGCATACCCGATTTCAAAACCCTGTTAACTGCGTGCTCATGAATAGTAATCTCTCTTTGCTCAGATGGTTATTTTTACCGTTCCTGTTTGGTTGTTTGTCTCTGCCATTCAGGAGCTATGCCGCTGTTGAGACACCGGAGCTATCCGTCGTGACGGATCAAAAACCCGGCCTTGCCGTCAGGCATGGGCTTCGGAAAGTAACGGACGCTTTACGGGCCAGACGTATCCCGTTTGAGGAAATCAAGTCGATAGCCCAGGCACGGGGCAAACTCATTCTGGTTACCGGGCTGGGAGCCGGTGGAGGAACGGCCGCTCAGTTGCTGAAAACGGAAAGCCGACCTGCGCCGGAGGGTGTGGAGTCTCTGACAATCTGGAAAGCAACATCGGCCAAAAAGCCGGTATGGGTAGTGAGCGGGTCCGATGACCGGGGGCTGATGTATGGCTTGCTGGATGTTGCCGACCGCATTGGTTGGAGCACCGATTCGAAAACGCCCCTCAGTGAGCTGAAAGAAGTATCCGAAAAGCCCGCCGTTAGCAACCGGGCTATCTCTATTTACACCATGAACCGGGCCTACTGGGAAACGCGGCTGTACGATGAGAAGCACTGGAACCGCTACCTCGATTTACTGGCTCAGAACCGATTCAACAAGCTGGTGGTCATTTTCGGGTATGAAAACGGCGGTTTCCTGGCCCCCTGCTATCCGTACTTTTTCAATGTGGAGGGCTATCCGGATGTGCGCATGGTGGGCATCACGCCCCAGCAGCAGCAGCGCAACCTGCTGGCGTTTAACCGGCTGATCCAAATGGCCCACGACCGGGGTATTGAATTTACGGTGGGCATCTGGGACCATATTTACCGGGGTGGGGTGCAAGGCGGTGGCATTCCCGGCACAAAGGATGCCCCTGATAAACCCGTGCCGGGGCTGGTATGGGGGCTGAATGCCGATAATCTGACGGCCTACACGAAAACGGCGCTGGCTAAGTTTGTGAAACAGGTGCCACATCTGGATGCCATCCAGTTCCGAATGCACAACGAGTCGGGCCTGAAAGAAGGTGAACAGGAGAGTTTCTGGACCGATGTGTTCCGAATCATGAAAACAACGGCTCCCAACCTGCAACTGGACCTGCGGGCCAAGGAGTTGCCCGAATCGGTCATTCAGAGTGCACTGAACGTGGGCGTCAACTTCCGCATCAATACCAAATACTGGATGGAGCAAATGGGCATGCCCTACCACCCCACGCTGGTAAACCCGGACAAAAGCCCCATTCGGCATAGTTACGCGCAACTGCTGCGGTATCCGCAGAAATACCGGATGAACTGGCAGCTGTGGAGCGGAGGAACCACGCGCATACTGCTGTGGGGAAGCCCGGACTACGCCCGTCGGTTTGCCGAAAGTACGCACCTATACGACGGCGACGGTTTTGAAATAAACGAGCCGCTGGCAACCAAAATGGAAGCCCAGCCGCACGATGCGAAACCCTTTGACCTGTTGAATGCGCCATACCGGTACTACGACTGGGAGTTTGAGCGGTACTGGCACTTTTTTCAGGTTTTTGGGCGAATTGGCTATAACCCCTCGGTCGATCCGGAAATATGGCACCATGAATTTAAACGCCGGTTTGGGGCGGAAGCCGCACCGACCCTCGAAAAAGCCCTGCATCAGTCTAGCTGGATTCTGCCCCGCATCATCACCTCCAGCTACCCCTACACCAGCTTTCCTACCACCAGAGGGTGGGCAGAAAAGCAGCGCCTGGGCGATTTGCCCACCTTTGCTAAAGCTGAATTTAGTGACATGGCCCAGTTTGCCAGCTTCGATGAAGAGGCCCGGATGCATACCGACGGTGGAGAAACAGCCCGCATCTTGCCTTCAGCAAATAGCCGCTGGTTCCGGCAAACGGCAGAGAGCTTGAACCAGCTTATTGCCGAAGCCGAAAAAGCCGCCGGGCAGAAGCCAACGAAAGAATTTACGTCGACCCTCACCGATTTGAAAATACTGTCCAACCTGGCGCTGTATCATTCAAACCGGGGAATGGCCGCCGTAAACTACCGGATTTTTGACCGGACGCAGCAGGCAATGGCTCTGGACGAAGCACTAACCCACGAGCGGGCAGCCGTTGGTGCCTGGCGTCAGCTGGTAGCGGCTGCAGGCAATGTGTATACAGACAACCTGGCGCTGGGTGTGTGCGTATTCGACCTTTGCGGACACTGGAAAGACGAGCTATCGGCACTGGAAAAGGGTCTTGCTACCCTGGAGCAAAAGCGGGCTGCTTTACGGGCCGAAGCCAGTACGGCCAAAACAGCCACCTCAGGCGTGGCCCTGCCGTACAAAAAACTACCCGACAGTCCGGCGCTCCCCTCGTTCCAGATTTCGCATAATCCGGTTACAAATGCGCCCGCCGGTCAGCCTATTACTGTGCGTGTAACGGTGCAGGCACCGGCAGGGGTTAAGTGGGTTCGGTTGCGCTACCGGAACGTCAATCAGGAACTGGCCTACCAGACCATGCCCATGACTCCCTCCGGCGAAAAAGACACGTATCAGGCCGTAGTACCCGCCCGGCAGATCGACTCACAGTGGGACTTTATGTACTTTATTGAGGTGATGGACCAGAACGGGGCAGGCCAGATTTACCCAAGTCTGGACCAGGAGACGCCCTACAGAATTGTGAACTTAATCCGGTAGAGTCAACGGGTAAGTATCTTATTGTTAGCAGTATTAAAGATAAGGAGCGCCGTATGATACAGGATGAGATGACCATGAAGAAAGTTCTTTTAGTGCTGCTCGGTTGTCTGGCCGGATTTAACTGCGACGTTTATTCGCAAACGATTCATATCCGGCAATTGACCGACTCGCCACGGATTTCCTATGCCGCAAAGAAGCTGAAGAAGGCCCTGTCTGAAAGCGGATATACGCTAACCGATGGAAAAGCCGCGTATGAAATAAACCTTGGGTTGAAAGCCGACAAATCGGGTAGTGAGGCCTACTCCATAACCCCCGCTGCCCGAACCATTGCCATTACCGGGAGCGACGAAAACGGCCTGCTCTACGGCTGCCTGGCCCTGGGCGAAGACCTGCGGAATGGAACAACCCTGCCCAATATCAGGGCCCGTCAGGAAAAAGCGAATCTGCCCTTTCGGGCCATTAAATTCAACCTCCCCTGGGATACCTACCGGCATAGCCAGGCACTCGATCAGCACTGGGAAACCTGCCGAGACCTGCGCTTCTGGGAGGCTTTTCTGGACATGATGGCCCAGAACCGCTTCAACGCCCTGACGCTGTGGAACCTGCATCCGTTTCCGTTCATGATCCGGCCCACCAACTTCCCCGAAGCCTGCCCCTTCACCAATCAGGAGCTGGCCGACTGGCAAGCCTTGTACCGGGGTATATTCCGACTGGCGAAGGAGCGGGGTATCGACACCTACCTGGTCAACTGGAACATCTACGTAAGCCCTGAATTTGCCAAAGCCCATCAGGTTGCCATGGATAATCTGGACCACAAAATCCACGCAACCGGCGACACATCGGCAATTATCAAACGCTACACGCGGGAGTGCGTCACGCAGGTGCTCAACGAGTATCCCGACCTGACCGGATTAGGCTTTACCCACGGCGAAGCCATGTGGGGCCTGACGCCCCGGCAGCGTCAGGACTGGTTTAGTGAGACCATTCTGGCGGGTATGCAGCAGGCCAGCCGGAAGGCCAAACTTATTCACCGGGTGCCGCTTTCGGCCAATCTGGCGCTGGGTGGGTCAACGAGTGTCGATACGGAACAGCTAACCCGCAAAGCCATGGAGGAGCTTGATTTTCTGGATGGGCCTATCTGGTCTGAAATCAAGTTCAACTGGTCGCACGCCTTTTCATCGCCCAAGCTCATAAAAGTGCACGGCGGCAAGCTGAATGATACCTATTTTACCCCCATGCCCAAAAACTACAAAATCGCCTGGATGGCCCGTAATGAGGACTTTTTCTGTCTGCGCTGGGGTGTGCCGGGCTTTATTCGGGAACACATCGCCACCAACACCCAACCGTATGTGGGCGGCTATTTCGTTGGCTCAGAATGTTATATCCCGGCTAAGGATTACTTCACCAAACCCGGTCTGGCGGTCGACTGGCAGTATGCTTTTGAGCGGCAGTGGCTGTTTTACAAGCTGTGGGGGCGGCTGCTGTATGACCCCGCCACGCCGGATGCGGTGTTTAAAGCGGAATTTACCCATCGGTATGGCAAAGGAGCGGAACCGCTGCTGGAAACCTCGGCCCTGGCTGGCACCACCCCCTTACGGCTGGCTTCCTACTTCGATTTCACCTGGGACTTCACGCTGTATAGTGAAGGGTTCATGGCGTTGAACAACAAAAGCATGGACTACATTTCCGTTGACCGGCAGATCAGTCAGCCCCCCGCCGATGGGGCGTATGTATCGGTTCTGGAGTACGTGAAAACGGTAGCAAAGGGTGGTTCTTTCGGGAAGAACAGAATTACACCACCGGACCTGATTCGGCAACTGGAGCAGGATTGCCAGAAGGCGCTGGCGTTGGTGAAGCCTGTCAAAACAACCGGCAGTGCATTACAGCAGGAGGTAGCCGATGTGAAAGCGTGGGCACACCTGGGCCTGTATTTTGCCCAAAAGCTCAGGGGGGGCGTGGCCTTGCAGACCTACCGGATTCAGGGCGATGAGAAAAATAAAGCGCTGGCCATTCAGCATCTGCAAAACGCCCTGAAGCAGTGGGATGAGGTAATTGCGCTGACACGCCCGCTGTATAACGACATGCCCCTGGTCCACTTCAGCGAATCGGACGACACCCGGCGGTTCCACTGGGAGAAACTAAGACCCGCTGTAGCCAACGATATTGATATTGCCCGCAATGCTTCCGTTACCCTAACCAATTAACCCCTTCACTTTATGAAACTCGTCCTTGTCTTTTTTGCCAGCTTTCTGTTCGTGGCCTCCGCCCCGCGTTCATTCTTTTGGGCGGATAACATGACCCATTCGTTGGAGAATCAAGATGATCCCCTGAAAAAACGAAAAACGGGCAGCCCGCTCGACCACTTACCCAAAAACATTGAGGTGTTAACCGGCTTTGGCGAACGCGCTGATTTTTCGCCGGATAACAAACGGATTGCGTTTATGACCAAGAGTTTTGGGGATGCCATGGTGCTGGACCTGGCCACCCGCCAGGTTAAATGCCTGACCTGCAACGTACCGGCTGCCGTTTTTCTGCGGGTCATGCACCTGGCCAACGGCGATTACATACTGATTGGTCCGGAAAAGTTTCAGGATATCCGCACTAGCCGGTCGAGGGACAATGAGCTATGGTACCTGAGTAAAGTGCCGGGCTCAAAGCCGGTTAAGCTGGGCGTACACATGAGCGAAGGCATGGCTATTTCGAAGCAGAGCATGAAAATTGCCTATTCGCAGGTGCATGACCAGGCCCCGGAACTGGCCGAGAATGCCTCCCGGCTGGTTGTTTGTGAGGTCGATTTATCCGGCAGTATGCCCAGGCTGATCAACAAAAAGACGGTCTATGAAGGAAATGGGTATCCTTTTGAAGCCCAGGACTTTTTCGATAATGAGTCAAAAATGGTCTTCGTTCGGTACGAGCCCGTTCGGGATGCGAACGGGAAACAAACCGGTCTGAACGCGTCAACGATGACCCTCGACCTGAAAACGAACGAAGTCGTCAACCACTCCCAGAAACCGAACACGTACAATGAATGCGAAGGAGTTTTTCCGGATGGCAAGTATACGCTGGTGGAGGCCGACCGGCAGTGCGATTGGCTGGGCGGCAAGCGGGGTCCAGCCAACATCGATATCTGGAAACTGAAGCTCGACGGTACCGGGAAGGATTTCGTTCGGCTCACCAACTTCAACGATTATGAAGGGGGCAAAGCGTCTAATCCGGTGGTATCGACAAATGGAAAATTCATGGCTTTCCAGCTGGCCAACACCGCCGATCCCGCTGGCGTTGGCTATGGACTGCTGCTGTACAAGTTTTAACGGCCGACGCTAGCGGGTAATTTCTACTCTCTTTCTCCCACCCACCATCACTACGCTGGTATGACCGTTTTCCTAAACCGATTCCTGTAGATGAACTATACGCAAGTTACCGACCCGCTTAACTACCTCGGTTTATCTGCTTTAATGGCAGCTTTACCTATCCTGTTCATCTTCTGGGCATTAATTATCCGCCGGATGAAGGGTTACCAGGCCAGTTTACTGACCACGCTGGTTGCCCTGCTGGTGGCTGTTCTGCTGTATGGTATGCCCGTCAAGCTCGCAGCGCTGTCGACCCTGCACGGGGCGCTCTACGGTCTGTTTCCCATTTGCTGGATCATCATCGGCGCCGTTTTTCTCTACAACATAACCGTTGCCAGCGGCCAGTTTGAGGTGATCAAAAACTTCATGGCATCCATTACACCCGACCGTCGACTTCAGGCGTTGCTAATCGCGTTCTCATTCGGGGCCTTTCTGGAAGGCGCTGCCGGTATGGGGGCTCCGGTAGCCATTACGGCGGCTATGCTGGTAGGGCTGGGGTTCAATCCGCTCTACGCGGCTGGTATCTGCCTGGTGGCCAACACAGCACCGGTCGCCTTCGGGGCCGTTGGCACGCCCATTCTGGTTGCCTCGCAGGTGTCCGATATACCCGATATGGCAATTTCTCAACTCGTCGGGCGCACGCTACCCATACTGTCTGTGCTGGTACCGCTCTACCTGGTTACGCTGATGGCCGGGTTCAGAAAGTCGCTGGAGGTGTTACCCGCAATCATCGTTTCCGGTGTGTCGTTCGCTTTTTTTCAGTGGATCACCTCCAACTATTTAGGTCCTATGCTGCCCGATGTCATTGCCGGGCTGGCCTCTATTCTGTGCCTGATGCTACTGCTGAAATACTGGAAGCCCAAAACGGTTTGGCGTTTTCAGGAAGAACCTCCCCAAACCTTGGAAACGGAACTCCGGTATTCGTCGGGGCAGATTCTCCGGGCCTGGACGCCTTTTCTTATCATGACCCTGATGGTGATTGCCTGGGGACTGGAGCCCGTTAAAGCAGCGCTGAACTCGCTTGGCCACGTTAAGTTTATGGTGCCGGGTCTGGAAAATCTGGTAAAAGCCGATGGAAGCCCACTGGTCGTTAAACCCGTTGAATTTAACTACCTGTCCAATCCCGGTTCGGCCCTGTTGCTGGCTGCACTGATATCGCTGCCACTGATTGGCATGCGTTATGCGGAAGGGGCGAAAGTTTACCTTGATACGCTTGTGCAGTTGAAGTTCTCCATCGTCACCATTGCGTCGGTGGTTGGTTTTGCCTTTCTCGCCAACTATTCGGGCATGTCGATTACCATGGCGGTGTCGATGGCCAGCACGGGCGCACTATTTCCTTTCTTCTCGCCGGTACTGGGCTGGCTTGGCGTGTTCCTGACGGGTTCCGATACCTCGGCCAATGCTCTGTTCTGTAAACTTCAATATACCTCGGCCGATACCATCGGGATCGATCCGCTGATAACGGTGGCAGCCAATGCATCGGGTGGGGTTACGGGAAAAATGATTTCGCCCCAGTCCATTGCCATTGGGGCCGCAGCCGTAGGGCTGGTCGGGCGCGAATCGGAGCTATTTCGATTCACGGTGAAACATAGCTTCATCATGCTGCTGGCCGTGTGTCTGCTCACGCTGATGCAAGCGTATGTAACGCCCTGGATTGTGCCCGCCTACCGGTTGATGGAAGCCACAACCACTGCTACTGTTGCGGACGTGTCAGCCGGGTTTTTGTACATGACGTTACTGATGGTGCTGATTGTACTAATTGCCCTAGCTGTTGTGCTGCTAAATCGGAAGCGAATCAGACTAGTCTAACGGTTCGTCCGTAGTAAATAGCGCATTTCCAGTACTTTAGTAAAAAACAAATTCTCAACCCCTGACGCTGTCCTACTCCATGACCATTGGCCTTTTTATTCCCTGTTACGTCAACCAGTTTTATCCGCAGGCGGCCATTGCTACCCTGCAGTTGCTGCGAAAGCTGGGCGTCGATGTAGTATACCCGCCCAAACAAACCTGCTGCGGGCAACCCATGGCCAACTCCGGCTTTGAACACCTCACCCAGGAGTGCAATGACCTTTTTGTGGAAAACTTCAGCCGATTCGACTACATCGTGGCTCCTTCGGCCAGTTGTGTACTCCATATCAAGGACCATCTGCATTCGGCTGATGACCCGGCCTTGGCCGACAGTATCCGGACCAAAACCTACGAGCTGGTCGAATTTCTAACCGATGTGCTGCAGGTCGATACCCTGAAAGCCACGTTTCCCCATAAGGTGGGCCTGCATCAAAGCTGCCACGGGCTGCGGGGCCTCCATCTGGCCCAGATGAGTGAACTAAACGCAGCCCCATTTTCCAAACCCGTGCGTTTGCTGAACATGGTCGAGGGGCTGGAACTGGTGGACCTGGACCGGCCCGACGACTGCTGCGGGTTCGGGGGCACGTTCTGCGTGGCCGAAGAAGCCGTATCGGTCAAGATGGGGAAAGACCGGGTGCAGGATCACCAGCGGAGCGGGGCCGACTACATCACCTCAGTCGATCTATCCTGCCTGATGCACCTAGAAGGCATCCTGCAGCGGAACAGAAGCGGCCTGAAAGCGCTGCACATTGCCGAAATCTTAAACGCTACTCACTAATGGAAAAAGCACTAAAAGATCATGCCGCCCTGGCGGAGGAGTTTATTAAAGACGAAGAGCGTGTCGACTGGCACGACGGGGCCCTGTGGTGGATTCGCCAGAAGCGGGACATAGCCGCCAAGAACATACCCGAATGGGAAGCCCTGCGCGAAGCGGCTTCACAAATCAAAAACAACGTGCTGTCCAACCTGCACGATTATCTGCTGGAATTTGAAGCCAACGCCCAGAAGAACGGCATCACCGTACACTGGGCCGCCGATGCCGAGGAACACAACGCTATTGTGTATTCCATCCTGAAGGCGAAGGACATCAATCAGCTGGTCAAGAGCAAATCCATGCTAACCGAAGAATGCCACCTGAACGAGTACCTGATCGAACGGGGCGTCGACGTGATCAATTCCGACCTGGGCGAATACATTCAGCAATTGGACAACGAACCCCCCAGCCATATTGTGCTGCCCTGCATTCACAAACGGAAAGAAGAAATTGGGGCTATCTTCCACGAGCACCTGGGCACCGAAAAAGGCGTATCGGACCCCACTACGCTGACCCGCTTTGCCCGTCGGCACCTGCGCAATGTGTTCGTTACCCGGCGGGCGGCTCTCACGGGCGTGAACTTCGCCGTGGCCGAAACCGGTGAATACGTCGTATGTACCAACGAAGGAAACGCCGATATGGGTGCGCATTTGTCCGAGGTGCAGATTTCGTCGATGGGCATTGAAAAGATCATTCCTAAAAAGAAGCACCTGGGCGTGTTCCTGCGGCTGCTGGCCCGCAGTGCTACCGGCCAGCCCATCACCATCTATTCCAGCCATTTCAGGAAGCCCCGCCCCGGTCAGGAGATGCACCTGATCCTGGTCGACTATGGCCGGAGCCGCCAGCTGGGCCGCCCCGACTTCCGGGATTCGCTGAAGTGCATCCGGTGTGGTGCGTGCATGAATACCTGCCCCGTTTACCGGAAAAGTGGCGGCTTGAGTTATCACAATACAATTTCGGGGCCCATTGGCGCTATTCTGGCTCCCAACCTGGACATGAGGAAGCATGCCGATCTGCCCTTTGCCTCGACGCTTTGCGGCTCCTGCTCTAATGTTTGTCCGGTGAAAATCAACATCCATGAGCAGTTGTATAAGTGGCGGCAGGTAATCGTTCAGGAGGGCTACGCGGCCAATACCAAAGTGATGGGCATTAAAGCCATGGCCTGGACCCTGTCCTCGCCCGCGTCCTACGCCCGAATCGGGAAAGCCGGCCGATGGGTGCTAAACAACATTCCATTTGCGGTCAACAATAAGTTTAACCCGTGGTATAAACAGCGGGAAATGCCCGACGGCTCGAAAGGGTCTTTCGGGGAATGGTACGCAAAAAATGGCCGAAACGAGGAGGAAGGCAAGCAACCCGAAACGACCCAGACTCCGGATGTACCCCTAACCGACATGCACCATGAGCGCTAGAGAAAGCATATTAGCCGCCGTGTTATCCAATCAGCCGCCTACCAGTGCGCTGCCCGATATTGATGCCTTCAAGGGTACGGAGCAGGATATCGTATCAGGGTACAGGAAGGTGTTTGCCAGCATTGGGGGCCAGGTCTTTACCGTTAAAAGCCTGTCGGAGATCAATTTCCTGATTCAGGAGAATTTTGACGTTTCCCTGCGCATCATCACCACCTTACCGGCACTGCATCAATCCGGCGACGGGATCGAACTGCTCTCCGCCGAGGTATCGCCCCATTCGTACGAGGATATTGAACTGGCAGTGCTGGAGGCAGAACTGGCCGTAGCCGAGAACGGAGCCGTCTGGCTGCCCGAACAACGGATGGGCCAGCGGATCATTCCCTACATCTGTCAGCATCTGGCGGTGGTGGTTCCTGCCGAACGGATCGTGCCGACCCTGCACGAAGCCTATGAAAAGATTGGCGTGGGCGACTATGGGTTCGGGGCGTTTATTGGCGGCCCTTCCAAAACCGCCGATATTGAACAAGCCCTGGTACTGGGCGCACACGGCCCCATTTCCATGACGGTTTTCATCCTCGACCAGACCGAACAAGCTGTGCCTGACCAATAACCCAACATGGCTACCAACTGACTTTTATGTTTACCGGTAAACCTTATCCTTACCCTATGCCTATCATTCGCGACAATCTGCTGGAAGTTTATGCTGATGTATATACCGCCGAAGTTCTGTCGGCGCTTTCTGCCCTGGGTCACTTCAACAAACGCATTAAAGAGGTGATGGCCACCCGGATGAAACGCCGGGCCAACCGGCAGGAGCACAAAACCCGGATTACCTTTCTCGACCCGGACAGCACCATTCCCGGAACAACCGTCAATGTGCAGGATGCCCGCGAGGGCAGGTTCGAAGGGGCTGTTATTCCAGCCGACCTGCAGCGGCAGTGGATTCAGGGTACCGGCCCGGCGGCTAAACCCAACACCCCGGTTGAGAACAGCATTCGAAACGTAGCCTATGCGCTGCTGTCGGGTGCCGACGGCTGGATGTTCGATGGCGAAGATGCCCTGGGGCAAATCTCTACGATGTCGCTCGATAACCAGCGGAACCTGAAGCTGGCCATTCACAAAGATCCGCTGTTTCTGACCGTTGCCGGGCAGGTAGCCACCGAAATGAACCGCTGGGCGGAGTCGTTTCTGGGCCGTAAAACCATTACTAACTGGGAGGAGCAACTGGATTTTACGACGAAGATTTTCCGGGCGCGTGGCCTCCACCTCGACGACCGCCACATTCGGGATGCGGACGGCGAAGCGATGGCGGCCTCCATCGTTGATGCAACGCTTTATGTGGTCAACAATTACAAGGCGCTGCAACAGGCAGGATCATCCATCGTACTGTATTTACCAAAAATTCAGACCGCCGAAGAGGCTGGCGTATGGAATGAATTGCTCAGTGCCCTTGAAAACCATCTTGGCCTGGACGTTGGCACGATAAAGGTCTACGTACTCGTCGAACAGCTCGAAGCTACGCACCAGCTTATGGAGATCCGGGCCGCATTAGGTAAGCATTTTGTGGGATATAATACGGGTCGCTGGGACTACATCAACAGCGTATCGGACGCAATGGCCTGGGACACGGGTTTCGTAAATCCCAACATCGAAGCCATTACCATGACCTACGGCTATATGCGGAATTACGAAGACCGCGTTAGGCGGGCAGTCAACACGCCCGACAGCAACGGCAACTTCGCCTTGTGGCAGGGTGGCATGGAGCCCAATATTCCCGTAGGTTCCGAAGCGGGTGTTGCGGCCAGCATGCAAAAAGCGGTAGCCGGTGCCGAGCGCGAACAGCGCGAAGGCGCCAGCGGCAAGTGGGTGGCGCACTGGAAAATGGTGCATATCGTTCGGCCCGTCTGGGAAAAAGCGGGGCAGGCCAATCAGCTGGGCCGCCCTTTCCCGCGACTGACGTACACCCAGGCCGATGCCGATGGGTTAATCCTGATTGAACCCGCACCCACCGACATTCGGGGTGCCCGCAACCTGCTTAGTGTAGCGTTACAGTACGGTAACGCCTTCGGGCAGGGCATGCAGGCGGCTGCCCTGAAACCCGCCAACTTCTTCGGCAACGATGATATCCTGTACCTGATGGAAGACATGGCCACCGGCGAAATCCGACTTAGTATACTCTGGGAATGGATGCATAAAGGAGCCATACTTACCGAGGATGATGCAGAAACGGGAACAAAAGCCGGAGACATTTTTTCGGAAGCGTTGTATAATCACCTGTTAGAGCAGGAATACGATAAACTGCTGAAGGCGGGTAACAAAGATGTGTACGAATCGTCGAAAAGCACTACCCTGCCCATCGCCCGCGAAATTACCAATACGTACATGCTCAGCGAGATCAAACCGCCCTGGTTTATCGACCTGCTGAATATCAACCTCAATAATGTTGACCTGAACGTGGCCAAAGACCGTATCAGCTTATATATGGATACGTTGGTTAAAGAAGGCAAACGGTTGACCGAGAATCTTGATTTTGTAAAGCCGGTTAAACAAACACCTGTTTCCGCATTGTAAACTTGTAAAGCAGCAAAACCAATCCCTTCCTGCGCAGAGCTTCTCGCGTAAATCACTCAAAGTCAGACTATTGATTTACGCTAGAAGGGGGAATGCTTGTGCCTGATTTTTAACATAGGGTAGTTTTGCCGTGTCGTACAAAAACCGTCACTTGGATATCCTTGGTTGAACAACCGTCTTTTCAATCTGCTTCCGGTACCGCTTCACACCAGATATCCTGATGCCAGTCAGGCTTACGATTTCGGCCACCGATAAGCCCCGCTCCAATGCTTTGTTGACTTTTCAAGTACGCTAGTTCAAGCTATGCCCTTTAGAGCAAGACTTTAGTTGCTACTCATTTCGGTATTTTTGTCCTATGAAGCAGCAACGGGCTGGTAGCCACTCAGTTCATAATGTGCAATTGCATCTTGTTTGGAGTACCAAGTATCGGTATCAGGTGCTGACAGGCGAGGTTCAACTGCGGTGTCGCGAGCTGATTCGCCAAACGTGCAATACGCTGGACGTACAGATCTTGAAAGGTGTGGTTAGCAAAGATCACATCCATTTGCACGTATCTTATCTACCCTAGTTGAGTGTGAGCGAGTTGGTCAAACGGCTGAAAGGTCGGAGTGCGAAACTGCTCTTGGCTGAGTACCCGGAACTGAAACGGCGCTATTGGGGTGGTCATTTTTGGGGAATTGGTTATGGTGCCTGGAGCAGGGCCGCCCGTACGGCGTGGGCTCGATTACCGATGAATTATTACAGTCGTACTTGGACCATCATAAAGAGTACCCGAATGGGGATGAGAATTTTATTCTGGAATGACGAAACGTCACGGGTAAATTCGAGTGGGCTACGGATTTCAACCCATCCACGTACCGAAACAAGGTCACCAAACTGGGGCCGGAAGGGGTACCCATCATTGGCAATTACCACATTACCCAGATTGGTCAGCCCATCGGCATGTTTTACGGGTATCAAACCGATGGAATTTTTAAAAGCCAGGCCGAACTGGATGCCGGACCGATCTATAATCCGGGTGCCGCCGACCGATCGCGGGTGGGT
>Ga0209512_1001478_pt1 | contig 28782 bp, 23 predicted proteins | sample frozenSSSSmetaG_FD_184142 | JGI IMG/M metagenome (GOLD analysis project Ga0209512, IMG submission 184142) | Glacier valley bacterial and archeal communities from Borup Fiord, Nunavut, Canada, to study Microbial Dark Matter (Phase II) -... | ecosystem: Environmental > Aquatic > Freshwater > Ice >...
GGGGGGGGGTGCGGAGGAGGAGGAGAAGGTGGAGGTGGAGTTGGCAGTGGAGAGGCTGGAGAGGCAGGAGGAGGTCGAGGGGAGTTGGAGGAGGGGCGTCGAGGGCTTGGTGAGGCTGAAGAGGGAGTTGCCGGCGACGGCGGCGAGGATGGAGAGGGCGAGGGGGGCGGGGGAGTATGCGCTGGCGGAGAGGTGAGGCGAGTGGGTTTATGGTCGGGGATGCGGGGCGGGGTGGGGTGCATACGGAAGGGTGCCGGGCGAGGCCGGGCCGGTGCTGGTGTTAAGGAAGGCGTTGTGCAAGGCGAGCACCTTTGGAGTTCCGGATTGCAGTGGTTGAGAAGTACAGGGTACGGAGCAGGGCCTCTTCTACGAAGATTGTCATCGGTAGTGCAGTCCTCACGAGGGCGCCATGTGGACAAAATGAATGCATATGAACAAATCTCTCAGTATTCCCAAGGCGATGCTGCACAGCAATGGTCTACGTCTTACCCCATGCATATCTTGACCTCGATCTCATGCTCGTTCTACATCACACCCACACCACGTCTCAATGTTGAATACTCCTTTTATCATCCCGCGTGGCCCGTTGAATCTGATCTCATCCCCTCCCCCTCCCCCCTTCAAGCAGGTGTAATTTGTTCCTCAATAAACTCCTTCATCGGGACCTCCTTCTGCGGTTCCGTTACCGCCGGCGCACCCTCCTTATCCGCCTCCTCCCCCTCGACCACCTCCTGCCCCTCAGCCTTGGCGTGCGCCTTCTTCGCCCACTTCGGCTCACGCGCAAACTCCGGCTCAGTCCATGGACCAGCATCGCTGAACTCGCAACCGCCGGGACAATCGCAGGTGCCACCGAACCTCTTTGGCAGGTTCTCCGCCGGGACCTGGTCCAGCAGCTCCTTCTGGTATCCGCTGCCGAGGACATGGATCTTGTCGACGGTGACGGGGTCCAGGAAGCTCTTGATGACGCTGAAGACGGTGCTGAAGCCCCAGGGCGCGTTGATCAGGTACAGCTTGCCGAGGCGCTCGGGGTAGTAGTTCTGGGACATGGCGGAGGCCTGGCTGACGTACGAGTAGACGGAGGGCACCTTGGTGATGCCGACGCCCTTGAGGTCCATGATGGTGCAGCACGTCTCGAGGAGCTTGCCGGACTTGCGCGAGCAGGCCGGCAGGCGTGGGTCGGCTATCTTCTCGTACTCGACGGCGAGGTTTTGCAGCATGCGCTCAGCGGTCGTGATCTTGTACATGGCGGTCAGGTCGATGTTGCCCATCTGCTCGATATAGACTGGGCGGCCATCCTGTGGGGTCGTCAGCTGCGTACTAAAGCACAGGGATGAGGAGAGGGGGGAAGTACTTTGTCCGTCTTGTGGTAGTACTGTGGATAGTATTGGAAGACTTGGTGCTTCTCGGCATAATCGAAGTTGGGAACCAAGTTGTCGAGATCGAACTCTTTCCTCCAGGCCTCGCAATCGACGAACCTGTGAGAGGTTAGTCCGTGTGCATCTCCAAACGTCCAGACTTGCGCTGCGAGGAACGCACATCTTCTCCGCCAGCTTCACATCGAACTTTCTCGCGCGGAGGAATCGCAGCTGCGGCCAGTCAGTAGTCGCTCCATCGTCCCACGAGAACTGCACATGCCAGCGTCAGAGTATCCAGCCTCTCCGTAAAGCCCTGAGCCTCGAGCATCAAGCGCAATTGGGCGACCTGGGCCTCTTGCTCTGCGGTAAGATGGCCAGCGTGGCCGGGCAGGTGCGAGGGCGAGACAGTAGGGAAGTCATAATCGTCGTATTTTGGATCCGTCTTGAGTGGCACGATAGCTTGCTCTGCTGGGGCTGCCATGTTGGAATGTTGGATGTGTAGATGTATGTCGCGTGAGCGGATGGGAGTTTAGAGGGAGATGCGAGGTCTGGGCGAGAATAATGTTAAATGTTAACGTCGATGATCTACATACAGCAGCTAAGATTCCTCTCAGGAGCAATCTCTCGATCAGGCAGTGACGCACTGGTGCGCGTGCGCGTGGGCCACCCACCACCAAGCAGTGATTATAAGCGAGCATGCGTCGTGGAAAGGGGGAATGAGGGGTAAATGGGAGAGGGTCGATGAATGCGAGGAAGGGAAAATCTACAGTTTAACATTCCACGAAATCAAAATCTACAGTACATCATTTAGAGGCATGGCTTGATATAATACAGCTGCCTATATTCAAAGACACCTAAGACGCCTTTATGCAGTCATGTTCTCGTGAGTCGCTTTAAGGACGAGCATTAGGGGTTTTTTAGATTTGAGCATGAACAATTGACTTCAGCCATTCGACGATCCCTTCTTCTCCGACCCCTCTGCGCTTTCTAGCTCTGCCTTCTCCTTCCTCTTCATAGTGACATCCCAGTTGTAGACTCTTGCTGTGGCGACTTCCATAGTCTATTCGACGTTAGTCTTATTCAATGCCACGCGTCCATGATAATGCATACTGTGATTTGCTCTCTCAGAAAGTCCAGATCTTCCTCGCAGTTTGACAAGCTCAGCCTTGCTGAAGATAACTTCGAGTCGAGCAGCTCTTCGGCCTCGTCGATAGGATACGACAGCATCACGTTTGCCTATAATGGCTCAGAATCAGTATACGCCGTCCTTGAAGTTGGGAAGTCGATGCGCACTCCAAGCCACAGGTACACCTCTTCCGTCGGCGGCACATGTGCTTTTGCGTAGAGTGTATCGTTGAGCTCGAAGATAGCCTCTATTGGATCGGAATCTGGCTGTAACGAATCGGTCAGCACTTTGCTACGCATGGGGAACAGGAAGCAACGGGTACCTTTCTTGTCTTCAGGAACCGCACAGTATCTAGTGTCTTTTGGATATCGGGCATCTTGTCCTTCAAGCCGGCTGCTCGTCGTTGTTGGTTGGCCTCCATGAACTGGTATTTTCTGTGAGGTCGGTCAGCTGGCATCTCGCAAGACCTGGCTGCGCAGCATACGCTATCATCTCCTGGAAGCTCTTGAGAGTGGCCTCCACATCGGCCCTCGATGTGACATAGTCCTCGACCTTGTCAACGAACGGCGCATATGGGATGCCTCGAGGATTCGTCGCAGCGGCATCTTTTCTGGACAGAGTCAAGGTGGTCAGTTAAGCTCTGACTGAGGGATCGAATGCAATTGCAATGACCATGGAGGCTATAACTCACTTGGGCGCTGACACCGACATTGTCGATGATATGTGCAGCTAGGCAAGTTGCGCTGCAATTGTATGTATGGCCTTGGCCTTGTTGACCATGAGCCCGATAATTAACGTCCACGATTGTGAGGCACTGCCACAGAAGCTAGCGCCACATTTCGGATTCTGTCGACCACCAGCCACAACTCCGTGAGCTTCTGTCAATCAAGAATAATCAACTCAAAGCTCTGTTGTCAGGTTGTGGAAGAATACTTTGGAATGCACGACAATTGACAATTATATGATCTTCGAATTTCCAACTGCATTATGAACTCTTTGTGAGGCAGGCTCTGTTCTCACGATATGCGATATGCGATATGCGATATGCGATATACTGATATTATATATACATATATCGCTTCAACAGTGACCATCATCGTCTCCTATTGAATTGGGGATGATGACCTGTTCACCACTCTGCGACCTGGGATGACCCGGCATGGCTTCGGCGATCTGTTGGCGCAGATCCTGTACCTGACTCTATATTTGTAGGCGTTCTGCACTCCACGACCACCCGGTACTATCATAATACACAGCTGTGGCAGCGTTCAGGTATGAGCGGGCAGGCGGGCACAGACAAGTACTACTGAAGTTCGAATCAGACCATAGCTGAAAGATCCTCCCAACGAATCCAAAGTCCAAAATCCAAAGGCGAAAAGACTCCAGTTGTCACCAATAGTGGCTCGTTACGCAAGAAAAAGGCGCTTCGCACCCACTTCGTGCACAAAGTGTCTCCATGATGATGGGATTATCAGATCATCTTGTCCAATCTTATCAATCTAATCTTATCCATTCCGTCGTCCCGCCGCCAAGCAGCACTGGACCATTCTCGGCATCCCCCACTCCACTCCTCATTGAGATGCTGGTGCTAATGTGGGCATGTACGTCCATTTTGCGAACGTGATTGCGACCGTGACCGATCCCGGCTCTTGGATCTGCATTGCTTTGCGTCGTGCGATGTCTTCCTCTTCTTGTCTTCTTGTCTTCTTGTCTTCTTCTGCTGCTCGTCCTCTGTCTATCAATTCATGATCTCGACAGAAGCTGCTTTTTACGTGCGGGCACTTTGAGAGGGCATGGGCATGGGCATGGGCATGGGTGAGCGTAAAACGACTCAAGGCCGCATCATCGACATCTGCTATGGAGGAAAGGCCACCGGGTGACCCTGAGCGGGGGTTTGACGACTTGAGAAAAGGGAGTGCTTTCTCCATAAAGCTCATGAACACATATAACTTTGTCATACTCGGAATCGTTCTTCTGGTCGGGATTGTCCACTGGCATGGACAAATTGCAGGATGGAGAAGACGGAGGACGGCAAGGTTGATAGAGAAGGCAAACAACGCCTATGATGAAGACCCTCTCGTCCGTATCATCAGTTCTGAATCGGCCATGGAGCTTAATCTTTCGGCCTCAGAGACCTCATCATCCGTCAGCAGCACAGTCAACGTCGGCCTAGCGCCTGACACAGTCGAGATCACAGATGACGAGGAAGACAGTCCAATGCTGGCCTTTAAGTCTCGGCGGAGAAGATTTCCATGGATCATTGTCGACAGCATCCGCGGCTTCCTAGCCTACCAACCCCGTCCCATCCCATTCTTCAACAAGACCCTCCCCGCCAACGACTCAACTCTCGCCGGCATTCTCTTCATCGCCCTGAATTTCTTCTACCTCTTCTTCAACATTCACTTTAAGAAACCTGATGTCGATGTCATTATCCTCTCTCACCGCGCAAGTCTGGTCTTCATTGTCAACCTTCCCCTCCTCTACCTCTTCTCCGCCAAAACCCAGCCTCTGAGCTTCATCACGGGATACAGCTATGAATCCCTCAATATCCTGCATCGTCGCCTGGGCGAGCTTCTATGTCTTTCAGCCTTTATACACGGCTCGCTCATGTTCGCGGGCTTCTTCACGCTTTTCCGTTACGTCGGATTCACACTATACACCTTTATCGTCAACCGCACAGTGCTCACTGGCATCTCGGCGCTAATCGTCTACGAGACGCTCTACTTCACCTCCCTCGCCTCTTTCCGGGCACGCTGGTATGAGCTCTTCCTCGGCATTCACATCATCTTCCAAGTCGCCGCCCTCGCCCTCCTCTTCTTCCACGACCGCAACACGCGTCCTTACGTCGGCGCCGCCGTCGGCATCTTCGTCCTAGACCGGCTGATGTACCGTATCGGCATGAAGAGCACCACGATCATCGCGGACGTCAGCGTCGCCGAAGACGGGCAAACCGTCATCCTCTCCGCATCCATCCCCTACCGCGCTCCTAGCCTCCTCCCAAAAGCACTCGGCCATGACATCACGCACGGCTGGCGCGCAACCGACCACGTCTTCCTAACCTGCCCCACCCTGGCGCCAAAACACATCCTCCAAGCCCATCCGTTCACCATCCTCTCGCCTTCTCCACGCTCGCTGGTTCCGTCCCTAACACCAGGGGACGTGATGCAACTCGACCTCCTGATCCGCGCCCACGACGGCTTCACCTCGGACCTGCTCAAGCACGCTCTCGTGAACCGCAGCCTGAAGATCCGCCTCGACGGGCCCTACGGCGGGTCGCATGCTCGTGACGCCCTCGAGGGCGCGAGCCAGGCGATCTTGGTTGCGGGCGGGAGCGGCATAGCTGTTGTCTGGCCGCTGGTGCATTTCCTGCTCTCGCGCTCGCCGCTCTCATCGGATGTGGAGTTCGCGAGTAAGGAGAGGATGCAGCAGCAGAGGATCACGTTTATCTGGGTGGTGCAGAAGGCGTCGCATCTGTCGTGGCTTAGCGCGAAGGAGATCGAGGAGGTGAGGAGTATGGATGTGGAGGTTATTATTCCGCCGCCGACGGAGGAGAAGGGGAGGCCGGATCTGAGGGGGATGATTGTGGAGAGGGTGGGAGAGATGGAGGGAAATGGCAGGACGAGTGTGGTGGCCAGCGGGCCGGATGAAATGGGGAGGGGTGTGAGGAATGCGTGTGCGGAGCTAGTGGGGAGGGGGGAGAGAGTCGGAGTTGTGGTGGAGAAGTTTGGTTGGTAGATGGGGATCTGCAAAGTTTGGGTGCATGTTCCATAGGCGGGAGGTATCTAGAAAGATGATGGGATATACACGGCGAGTATATAGAAGGATGTCTTATGATAGAATGAATATAAACGAAGATACGTATTGTTTAACCTTAACGCAACTAGCTTTAAAGGAAGATCTCTAACTTTCGTATAAGGCCAAGTCTTTAGCTACAGCTACTACATAACCTTCTCCCTTATACCTCGTACGCATACTTATTTTTTTAACAAAGTCAGCCGTAACTTAATATAAGCACACAGACTGCACTCGTTAACTCTACATTGAGTTGGCAATTATACGATTCGCGAAATCAAAAGAATCTCACGGCGAGTCGCAGCGGTTAACTTCATTACGATAGCCCCGTCAGAATTATAGGATGGACAGTTCTCAACAGTAGACGTACAGAGATTCTGCCTCACCGGCATACCTCAACAAATCCATCCCTGGGTATGTACTCAACTACGCAGCAGTGCTCACATTAACCCACTCGTTGCTCCACGTCACCCCACTGCGAATAAAAAGCTGGCTCAACGGACACCTCCTCTCCGTCTCCCTGCGAAAAACCTCAAACCTCTCCCTGTCCGCCTCCCCATCCCCTAGATCCGTCTCGACCCTCACCACCACCTCCACACTGTCCCAATTCCCATGTCCCTCCCTCGCCCCCTTCACCAACACATCCGAGTCCAGCGCCCCCTTCACATCCACCTCCCACCGCCCCGTCGTGATCCCCTGGTCGCGCGCCACCAGCACCCCCGTCACCTGCGTGCACCCCGACAGGCTCGCCAGCGAGTACGACAGCGGCGACGGCGCCGTCTCCCGCCCTCCCAGCGACTTGTACGTGTCCATGTTGATCGTGTACGGCTCGGCCGTCGTGACGCTCTGCGCCAGCCCGCTGCCGCTGCCGCGGATCGCGACGGAGAGGGTGCTCTTGCTGGCGCGGAAGACGCGCGAGGGCGAGGCGGAGCCGGAGGCCGCCAGGCCGCGAGATGGTCGCCGGAGGAGGAGGAGGCGGCTGGCGGCGCGGGCGGAGGAGATGGGCGCGAGCATTTTCGTTGACGGCGAGTGAGTCGCGGGTTGAGGAGATGTGGTTTTAGGATGGAGATGGGATGGTATTTCTTGCAGGGTGCGTAATGCTCAACCGGGTTGCATTTTACCTCTATATATATACCTACCTATAGATGTAAAGAGCTAGAGCACATAATTTGCTCCTGGAAGCACGTCATTTTAGCTTTTCACAAATATGTACAAGTTCGACGGAGCGAGATTAGCCTAGCCTAGAGCTAATGATGTGACTAAAGCAGGGGCGCTCGTATATTATAAGGCTAAATCCACTTACAAAAATAAGCTTAATAGTATAACATTACTTTACTTATACAAAGGCTAAATGCTATGCTCAAAAATATGAAAAAATATATAACAGCAGGTATTCGCTGGTGACCCTGGACCCACCCAACTACTAATCTGCCAATCTAAAGCTTTCACCTAGATAGTAATCCACCTACGAAGTAAGGCACTCCGATTGTGGCTGAGTCAAATATGTACCTCAGGCATTACTGTCGGCGGTACTGCTTTGTTGGATGCGGATGCAGATGCAGATGCAGATGGCCAACAGCGTAGATACATACATACCATAGTAAGCCTCGCCACACCCACCATTGGAGCTCGAGTTCCCTAAATCTCGGAATCTCCTACTTTGACATACGGTTAGGCTGAAATTAGGCAACTACACGGCACCGTTCACTTGCTGCCCAACGAGGAGGACAGGAGGTTGGCCTGCATCACTCTGTAGGCAACAATGAATCGACCGCAGCAACCGGCAAGCATGGATCTTTCATCGCTGCGATATCCACATTATATATAGAGCAGTATCACACAGGTCATTGCGGCATAGTCGTCGAGTTTTCAGTTGCTCGGTAACAGAAGCTCCGAAAGCAAGCATCTTCGATATAATCCAACTCAAATTGTTCCTTGAGACGAGATAGAGAGACCACTCTACGTTTCACCACCGCTGTGAGCTTGACTTAGACAAAGGTGTCAATGCTCGTCTCCTAACTCATATTTTTGAAACCAGGTCCTACTCGTACCAAAAATGTCCGATAAAGACCGGCGCGATGAAGCCAGAGAGGCAACCGTTGGGTTGAAGTCGGATTTGAAGACCCTGCAACAGCTCACCTCCTCGTCCGAGGCCGCTAAAAAACTGGACTCCAAAGATGAGAGGGCAAAGCGCAACTTGTTTGCAGTGTTTGAAAAGGTGGTTAAGGAGGAAGAAGGGCCCGGCCCCAAGACTGGGAAATGAGATGCTGAGGAGTGGAAAGACCAATGAATCAGATGTATGCAGTGATCATTCCGGGGAAGTGTCAGCCTCAAATGCTTGTCGAAGGCGAACATCATAATCTTCCCTGTCTGATATTTTGTTGGCTGCAACTCTGGCCCAGTCCTGTGCCCAGTACCATGGCATAATCTGTTGGAAAGCATCATGCTCATGCTCAGGACAATACTTGATGAACCTAGGCTGTATCTGCTTGTAAAACAGTCGAAAGAGACCAGTTGGGCTGGCAAGTGCAAGTGTATACCAGAATGTTCCCAGCTCCCAGTTCTGTTTCATAACAACCGACAATTGTGGTTTCCCATCATGGTTACTAGCCGACGCAGCGCAGCTGAACCTCTGTTCCTCTTCAGCAGTCAAAATGTCCATAAATTCCATCCGCATCTTATCATACTCTTCTTGCCCCTCTTCAGCAATCTCATCGCAAGCCTTGTTTGTGAGCCAGGTCGGAGTTCGAAGCATCTCCATTGGTCGAGTGCATGCCCATTCGAGATCCACTAGAGAGGTGATATGCCAGTCTTTGTCAACGAAGATATTACTCTGGTGAAGATCTGTTAAGGTGAAAACAAAAGGCCCACGACTAAATTCCTGCTTAAAAAATGATGGAAAAACTGTCCGCATTGCTGTCAAGGCCGATGTCTGATAGATATAGTCGCCTAGATCATTTATTGCATTTGGTTGATGTCGGACTCGACTGTCGTGAAAGCCAACAATATCCATCACGTAGGAGTTGACTGTGGAATAAGTGCAGTCTCGGGGTATATTTGTCGGAATTTCCTCGTTTTCCAATTCCTGAATTTCAAGCGATAGTGGCCGGTTTGTCAAACACAAGAATCCATTATGGTCAATAACGAAAGATCCAATCTTAGGCAAGGCAATCCGCCCGATACTTAGTAAGATCCGAGAAAGATCGCGGAAAAGGTTTGTCCTTAGCCTAATGTCGTATTGCTTCTCAGGCCAACTGTTTGAAAGCATTTCTCCTTGTGTTTCTTCGATGTACTCGATCAATAAGTAGCCAGCGCCCACTCCTCTGTCAGCAGATATCTGGCTCCCACCTTGATGGCGGACATATCGCGAAGGGACTGGACGGCCAAGCCATAATAAAAGTCGATGACGCAGGTGTTGAAAGCAGCGGGTCAGAAATGGTAAGTTCTGCAGTCGAGTAAACTAAAGCCATTCCTGTCAGCTCATCTAGCACATACGCGTTATTGAAAGGCTCACAGTTTCTCCGTCAGATGTAGCAAAGCCATACAGCCGTGGAATCGGCACATCCGGGCAGTTTTCTTGAAGCCATGCATAGGTTCCTGCCTCGCATCGAACCTTTTCATCTCCATTTCCAGGCCGAAAGGCTTCGCCGACACGATATGGGAGAGGAAATCGAAGCAGAACACGTCGTCCGGGCTGTTGCTTCCCTTTCCAGATGTCAATGGTGACTGGAACACAGACATTGAAGCTGCCATGGTGCCAGTCCTCGATATCAGCCACATGGCATGAATCCGATGATGCTAGGTTGAGGTGGTGTGCAACGATAGCTTCGATCCAATTGCGCTTGCTGGCAATGTGGGTGAAGAATTTGGTTCTTTGATCAGGGTAGCCTAGCCGGTGAAGGATATTGACCTCTTCACGTTTAGCAGTCGAGTATGTAATCTCTCCTCGAAGAAGAGGGCGCGGCTTGAGCATAGCGAAGTGCCAAAGAAGTGCCAAAGAAGTGCTAAAGAAGTGCTAAAGAAGTTCTAAAGAAGACGGACCTGGGATATGCGCGATGCGATGCGACCCGGCAGGTACTTGGACCCCTGAGACGTACGTACATAAACAAAGGTCGAGCCACGCTTGCGTTCTGTGGCTCGTTCTCTGGCTCGTTCTGTGGCTCGTTCTGTGGCTCGCGTTGGCAATGAATGTCTCCTCATGTGTCTGTCGTTATGGGGACGAAGATCACATGATGATACGGTAGGCACGTGTGGATCCTCAAATCATCCATACTCCAGCAGCATGTTACTCGATCGCCGATAGCCATTCCATTCGAGTGATACGTGATATCTCCACTGACAGATGACGAGACCTGCATGTCAACAGCCCAGGTTTGGATATATGGCACGGCACGTGCATGATTATTGTTCTGCAGCGGTCCGTGAAGACCTTGAGACCGAGCGGGCGAATGTCATTATGCTCAGGAGATCTCTGCGACTCCTACATGATGTTGCCATCGTTGTAGGTTCCTGTGAAAAGCTTGCCTCGGATTATAAATAGAACATTCCTCAACTCCTCGGCGAGAGACTTAAGATCGGAAAACTGTGATGAGAACTCTGCAACTCTGCAGCAACATCTTCAAATCCGACCATTGGCCACGCTTAGTCCTGGCAATTTCTGGGTAGGCTCCAGTACACCAGCCTCGCAGTGTGCCCGTTCTCATGGGTTTGCGTAGCGTTGCTCTACAGCTTGGCTTGGGCTCGGGATCATATCCAACAAGGCTCTGGTGTGGGTACGGATAGAAAGTCCGTTATAGAGACAAGGAATCCGACATGCGGATACTGCCTTGTGGAGAAGCACATCAAATCACAGCAGGCGACCTAGGGTCCTATCGTCCTATCGAGATTTCGATTGGATTTTGTACGCCCTGTAATGCGTCCCAAGCCACCTCCACAGGCTCACACGTCCATATCCAACACCAGCTTCTGGTCATGCGTGTCGTCGCATTGATCTTGGGTGCAGGTCAAAACACACACACGGGCTGCGCGACATGACTGAAGCGCCAAAGCTCCGTATCCAGTCCCCCCCTCGCTGAGCTGGAGAGAAATCCTTCACTGAGTTGATAGACAAGTATAAGGTGGTTTCCTGCCCAAGTCTTCCACGCCTCAATCATGAAGGAACCCTTTTTCGGGTCATGAGCCGCCTCGTGAGCAAAACAAAGACCTAGAGGGTGGATAAAAAGAATCTCCTCCCGATCCTCTAGACTCCAAAGGACGAGCTCTGGATCGCGGATGATGAGATCTATCACGTGAGGAGAACTCATGGTACTTGTAGACAGTAGAGGTATATAGAAGTGCGATTCTGTCATACTTTCCCAATCTGCTAAACATTGCGCATCACTGCCACAGGATATAAGTCTTCATTAGACAATATCAGCAGTGCGCACGTTACTCCTTCCACTCGTCTCTGCCAAACTTGACGATATCAGCCTGTTCCATAACCCAATATTTCAACGGCGCTTTTTCCTCCTCTGCTATACGAGCAGCTGCTACAGCTGCTCTACCAATGATGGTTTGATCCTGACCTGCACGTTACGAGTCAGTACCTAGGATCTCGAAACATTCAAGTATTGATCAGGTTGGTCATACCTAGCTTGTCCTGGACGCCCTGTCCCAGCTTGTTTAGGTTTCCGAAGATGTTCTCCAAGAACGGAGCTTTGGGCTTCTCCCTTCCGAGGATCATACCCGGCCTCAGGATAATAGCATGCTCGAAATCCAGCTCCTTGATGGCATCCTCCACGCCAACCTTCATCTTCGAGTAGGGCACGTAGCCAGAGAGAAAACCTCTGGTCCCTGCACTGGAGATGAACACGTACGTCTTCACTCCCGCCTCCTTGGCTGCTCTGGCGTTCTCTATGCACAAGTCATGGTCGATCTTCCACTGATTCTGGATTCCGCCGGCCGTCGCTCTTGTGGTGCCGACTGCGTTGAAGACCACTGATGGCTTGGGAGACAGGGAGGCGATCATGCCGCCCCATTTTGAGATGTCGCCTTCCTCGAGGGCTTGGAGCTTGGGAGACTGAGCGTTTGGGAGTCTCCTCGAGATAGTCTTGACGGATGAGAATGCGTCGGTGGCGAGGAGTGTAGCGAGGATCTGAGAGCCCACTGCTCCTGTACAGCCGAACAACGCTGCCGTCGTCATGGTGGAAGATTCCTATGAATCCTATCTGTAGGCACTGTCTGTCTCAAACGGGACGCTCACCAGCAAGAAGAGAACTGAGACGATGGAAATTTGAGGAATTGACTTTTGAGATAAACGAGGACATATACAGTTGGGGGAATAATTTAGGTAGCAACCAGGACGTCACCGGCGCCGGTCCCACTAAAGCTTCCGTCTTCAAAACGCTGACGTTAATGTTATGTATCCATAGCGGGCGATCCTAGGTACATATGTCCTCTGGTCATATGTAGTGTTGAGACTCGGGGACATTAATAGTCACTACCACAGGTCAAAATTTGAGACTATATCAAGCCTGAAAGATCAGTTGTTTATCACAGTGACTATCTAGAAAACACTGGGCTGCTCTATCACGTCGCCTCGACGCTTCCCAGAGATGTTGATGAGACGTTACGAAGTACTGTAGAGCTGTCCCGGATCTAGGGTTTGGAGATGGACCCCCAGGCCCCTAAAGTCCGGCCCGTTACGGCTTGCTTTAGCGTCCCGCGTCAGCAGCTTCAGCCTTGTCCCCGCCTGGAAAGCTCACGTCAGTAGGGTTGCCTCCTCAGAGCTCACAGCCTCACCTTTGAAAGTTCCATTCTCCCGACCTCGTTGAGAACCATGCTTAGAAGTTATAAGTTTAGAGATATAAATAAAAGTTGAGAGTTCAATTTTATGCTTTTCCCTTTTTAGGTTAGAGTGATTAATATCCTCACTAACTAAATAAAAGGGAATATTACTTCTTAATATAGCCTCAAATCTCTTTAAACTTTAACATAAAAAATTGTTGCCTATTAAACTGCCATGATTTTCATGACATCGCGTGTCGTTAAATTCACGGCTTCCGTTTCCGCCACAAACTATTCAGGGCGAACATGGTCTCCCTCCCAACCATAAACATCCATTTCGCCCATAAGAACAGCAAAATACTCATAACAAACATCAGCACCACCACCGAAAACCACCCCGAAACGGCAACAACAGCTTCCCAGCCCCCTCCAAACTGCCCCACTGGCGCATTCACCGTCGCCAGGGCTGCAAGCGCAACCTGCATTGCACTCAACGCCGTGCTGAAGAAAGCAAACAGAAACAAGACGGTCGCGAAATACCGCGAGAAATAGGCGCTGTACTGCCCGCTGCTCTTGTGGTAGTAGAAGCGCTTGACCATGGCCTGGCTCCAGAAGTTGATGCGCGAGATGCGCAGCTCGCCGAAGGCGTAGCGGGGGGAGACATCGGCCGCGGAGACGTTGTCTCGGACCTGGGCGAGCAGCCGCATCAGCGCCCCGAACTTGAGGGCCGGGGTCTGTGGGAGCAGACGCAGGGCGAGGGCGAGGTCGAAATCGGACTTGTGGGTTATCAGATAGGACCAGGTGCGCAGGTAGCCGCGGGCGGCCAGGAGGATCTCGTCGCGCGCGGGGGAGGGGATCGGCGAGCTGGGATGCAGGAGGTAGGCCCAGAAGGCGTGGGAGAGGAGGTATGGGGGGAGCGGCTTGAGGTAGATGCAGTCGTGGTACCAGAGGAGATGCAGTCGGGGATCTTCTGAGATGATGATGTTCCGCCTGCGCACGATCTGGTGGGTTAGGCTGGAGATGTGGGAGTGGGATTGGGTGGCTACGAGCCAGAGATGCGGAGAGAAGCGGTCGAGATACTCGGTGCGGAATTCTTTCACGAGGTGGTCCTGGAGGAGCGGATCATCGAGAAGAATATGCGGATGGTTTGGGAGAGCTGCTGGCTTTTGCTGGGCGGCCTGTCCTTTTGAGGACTTTCTGGTAAGTCTCTGGAAGGCTGAGTCGAGATGTAATTTTGTGTATAATTCGATGTCTTTGCTAAAGGGCGGTAAGTTGGTGCTGATATTTTTCGACATTAGGATAGATTTGTACTCTGGTTATCTACAAGTTTGAACACTATTAGGGAGGTTAGTTACCTGATCTTTATAATATATAATATTAGTAACATCGATAATAGAAGTTGGGTACTGTATGTATGTATGTACAGTGCCAGCCTCCAGGCCACCAATTTACCCAATCTGCTGCATGTAACCTGACCGGATTCTGAAGAAGAGGATATGTAACCGGGGGAGAGGGCTAATTTTCTGCACTTAACAGATATGTACATTATGTATACATACAGTATACATACAGTATGTGCTGTCGATGTTAATGCATCCCGAAGTACTCATGTGTCTTATAGAGTAGTATTCACCAGCCAGACATGGGGCATTGGCATTCTCTTCGTGGTTGGTTATGATAACCCAAGGTACCTAGGTACTCAATCGCACAATTCCTCCCTCCCTGAGAGGCTGAGCCCTCTCTCCCCCTCTCTCTCCATCTCTCCATCTCTCCCTCTCTCCCTCTCTCCCTCAAGTGCGGCTGGGTTGAAGTGTGGTAGGATTGCCCCCATCAATATACCTACCTATCCAGCAACTGCGCCACCAATATATGCAGCAACTGCGCCACCAATATGCAGCAACTCCGCCATCAATAGTCTAACAGGTCTGTTTGGATACTTCCTACGGATAGAGCAGTATGCAGTAGACAAGGCGCGTAGGACACAAGCTCATTCGATAGATGTGATCGCTGAAGCAACAGCTCAGCCGCACATCGTTCATGGGGACGTCGCAATGCGTCAGCCCAATCATCAATCATGGCTGCCAGCCTGCCATCACCGCAGAGTAGAGGAGTCCCTCTGGAAGTGTATATATAGATGCAGATTCTCTAACAGGTTACAGAACTATTCATCCTCCTCATCAGATATGGTATCTTACATACGGTAATTAGGAACCCTCCACTACATCGGATGTGATCGGGCCAACTCATTTGCGCCATGTTCACCACCGTGAAGATCAGCTTGCCGACCTGGACGCAATGGCCAGAGCCAGAGCCAGAGCCAGAGCCAGAGCCAGAGCCAGAGCCAGAGCCAGCTCCCGCCCCAGAAAGACGAGGCTCTTCAGCCGCCTCTAGCCACTCTACACGTCTGTATGAGGAATATACCCCTCCCGCCTCGTGTCGCGGCGATCGTAAAACCATCAGCGCCTACACATTCCACGGTGAATCAGCAGTAGAGTAAGTATCTTGCACTTCAACGACTGATCGCGCTCATGCTTCTAGCATCATTGCTGTACACGGTCTCGCCGGAGCACGCCGCACTTCCTGGTCTATCGAAGAGAAGGATGGCGAAAGGTATCACTGGCTACGGGAAAAATTACCAAAAGACCTTCCTGTGGCACGTATCTTAACATTTGAATACGACTCAGAGTGGTATGAGAACCCAAGTCATATTGACTTGAGAGAGTGTGCCGAACAGTTGCTGCGATGCATCATTCAGGACCGCCGTCATCAGGGCGACCTGCTGCCATGTCCAGTGAGAGTGCGTACTTCGATGAACCTTACTGCTTCTGAAATAGCTAACAAGATGAATAGCGCAAACGGCCTATTATATTCATCGGGCACAGCTTTGGCGGCCTTGTGGTTAAACAGGTGCATATCCATGTTCAATCTGCATCGGAATCTATTCTTACTTTTTTCTTGATAGGCGCTGCTCTCCGCCAATCAGCTTCAGATATCAAATAAAACGGCGACATCGATTGACATATCTGATTTCAGAAATCATCAGGACATCATAGCATGCACAGCTGGCATTATTTTCTTAGGAACGCCCCATAATGGATCCAACTTTCACCGGATTGCTAAGGCGAAAATGATCATGGGGTCGTGGCTGGGCTATTCGAGTAATCCGGATCTTGTAGATCTATTGGAGCTCAATGGGTCTTTGCTCAAGGATCTCCGCCATCAGTTCAACCATCTCCTCAAAGCAGAAATTATGGCAAACCTACAGCTATATTGCTACTTTGAGCAAGAGAACATGCCTCCTCTGCCTATGGAAGTGGTAACTGAATCTTCGGCTTGTATTGAAGGGGCAAAACGGAGAGGTCTACCCCTTAACCACAAGCAATTAAACAAGTTCAAGCGGGGTGATGACAAGAATTATAACGCGGTGTTGGCAGACATCTTAGAGATCGTGAAAACATGCGCAGAGATTGTGCCACCCAGATTTGAGGCTTGGCAGTACAATGCCAGTCGCTGCAACTCGTTGCGTGAGCGCCTCCGTCGGTCTTTGAATCCCTCACGCGACCCACAAAAGACACAGCTTAAATCACGATTAGCAGTGCAGAAAGCTTCTAGTTACACCTGTCAATGGATCTTCAAACTACCCGCCTTTGAAACATGGAGTGACTGGTCAACTCCTCAAAATGTGCTCTGGATAAATGGAAAAGCGGGTTCAGGCAAAAGTATCATGGCAGCTTTTCTGGTGCACAGCTTTCGACAAGGGGTTGTAGACCTTCAAGATGAAGATGAGACCACTGTATGCAGTGTTCCGCTTGCATCAAGTCCTTGCGGCTATAAGAGGTCAACGCTCACTGTCCTGCACTTTTTTTGCGGGATCGATCGCACACATGAAGAACCCTCAAGTTTTATAGGAACCCTTCTTCATCAACTACTGTCGCAGCATAGCGAGAACCAAAGACTCATGGACATGGCTCAAAAAGTGTACAGACACAAAACAGAAGTCGAGATTTCCGTCATGATCAAGCTTCTCATTGACCTCATAAATCTAATAGGGAAGGTTATGTGAGTTTTGATATGACATTTCACGATCAAAAGCTAACTGAGTAGCATTATTGTTGACGGATTGGAAGAAGCTCTCCAGGTCCTTGCCGACAAAAGAGAAGTCTACAAGCATTTTATCAAACGTTTAGCGTTTGCCAATGGACGTCGAAATGTTCGGCTCTTGTTTTTCTCCCAGGGAATCGAGGATATCCACCAGGAGCTTATTAATACATTCAGCTTCCCTGCTATCATTTCCATCACTGATCATTCACAAGCAGACATTGCTAAATTTGTGGAAGTTGAGGTGGCCGATTTAATCAAGAAAAAGCCTAAATTGAGCCCTAAAGAGCAGGACATCGTCCAAACATTGAAGACCGGAGCTCAAGGCATGTTTCAATGGGTCGGGGCTTCTATCGTGCATCTCAACAACGACATCAATGTCCCTGAAGACGTCGACCGGTGCTTAGAAGATCTTCCTCAAGGATTGACGTCGACGTATGACAGGATGTTTCTGAGAATTGCAAAGATGCATCCCATGATGCAACTTCGTGTCAAAATTGCACTCAGATGGCTGGCAGTGCAGGCCAGACCACTTACGGCACTTGAACTCAAAGTGGCAATCATGATGGAAGATGACCCAGACAAGGGCATAAACTTTATCATAGAGAGCAAGTACGACTACGCCGCTATTGTCCAGGAACTTCGAAGATTATTAGAAGGCCTTATCCAGATTGACCAACTTGAGGATTCCACTTACACTGTCCAACTTGCACATCCGTCGCTTCGCAAGGCTCTGACTAGCGAGGTCCTTCTTGACAATCAATCCATTACGCCCTACAAATTCACGGACGAGATCAGCCATAGCGGATGCGCATTCACATGCATCAAACTGGTTCAGCAATCGGCACTCTCGAATGCTAATGCATTTGGAATATCTCAGGCGCCACTGGTGGAGTATGCATGGGAATTCTGGAGCTATCATTTCAAGAAGTCTAAGGCGTCATTAAAAGATGAGATTTTCCAAGGAGCCTTTGACGACATGATGCTAGATGTCACACGAGATACAATTGCATTCCTCGGTGCCCTGACAGAGTTTGTTAGCAGGCCACTGGAACACGTTCCCGGAGTGGATGGAGATTTGGCATACGTTGTCTCATTGCAATATGCCCAAGAGTCCATTCTGCCATCGATGAGCGCCCTTGAAACCATTCTCTGCAAAGCACCGCACTCAGCGGAGCTGGTCAAAGCCAAAGAACTTGTCTCCCGTTCAAAATATAGCGCCGATGCAATAACAAAAGTTCAAGAGGTGGCGTCGTGGGTTGAACGAAGAATGGCAAATTTCCGCGTTGACGTTTTGAGAACCGAGTCCGCCGTCCTCAATCTTCGTGCTGACGAATACATAGCAAGCAACGTGCATTTGAGGCCCACTGTTTTGCCTCCTATGTATGCTCTCTGGGATGCCGCAAAGAAGTTGAGAATCGTGGCTCTTAGGTTCGCGGTCAACCCAGTCTATGGTGCACTCGTTGAAAAGGCTGGCGGAGCAACTTTTTCGCCAATTCATTTTCTCGTCCACGTCGCCAGCCTGCTCGAGGAGTGTGGCAACTATCCGTACTGGGAGTATCTACCGGCCACTTTTGACATTATGGAACCTTTCATTTGCAAGCCTAAAGACCCATTTTCCGGAGCTGCAAGATTTGTTCTACACAGCTTTGAGTATCGTTATCCAGTTGCTGAAGAAGCTAAGGCTGGGCAAGACGCAGCCCAATTATCAAGTTCCAAACGCCGCTCAGGCCATAGACGAACACGCAGCCATTCTCCTCGACCTGATCCACGTGACGTCGGAGCATATCAAACTATCTCTGCAAATGATCGGCGACGAGTTCAGGCCTTGCAAGAGATGCCGGGTGACAAGTTTTTAACAGCAGGATTTGCATACAATTTGTTTCATATTGATGACGATTCGCCTTTGATGCTTGTCGTAAATCCACTTAAGAATGCCCACATGGACAAATTCTTACTAATCAAAGAAGAACAAACTCGTCCTTTAAGCTTCGAAGATCCAAACAGAAGACTAGTTCGTCAGGCGCCTCAGAGCATACAAACATCTCCGCTTACACAGTACGTCCGAGCTCTACCTGCAATGCTTCGATTAGAGTTCGTCCGTTATTTTGCATTCGTTGCTGAAATATTCGGGCATTTTACTAAATACGCTCTCGCTACACATTTTGCACGATGGGAGGCTGCAAAAGAAGAACTGGAGGGAGCAAAGATCTATTTCAAGAGATTATTAGATGCAGAAGATCCTGCCAAACTCTGGCATCTGGTTCCTGCCATTGCTCTTTTTTGGTTGCGATCTATCTTCTTCCCAACCTTCGGCAATCATCATCTGCCTCATCCCTGGAAAGAATTCGTTTTCTCATATAAACACCCAGCAGCTTATCTTGACTGGCAAGATCAAATGGGTTTCTGGCGCTGGGGCAAATGGCTTCTGAATTATGTTGTCGCGAAAATGATAACGGTCTACTCTCTGACGCTTGGCCTGACTCTGCCACCGGGCCGCCTCCGTGATGCTCATAACATCCTCGGCGGCTTCTCCATCGTCTGCCAACTGGAAAGAAGTGTCTTCTCTATGAGCTTTGTCATTGCAACTTTGATTGCCAGTGCTCGGGTCATTTTGATTGACGAGGAGAGTACGATAAGTGTCATCAATTTCAGCTTTCTATACTGGGTGAATACGTTTGCCGGGATCTGCATCAGCTGTTTCCAGATGGGAATGCTAACTCACGTCTCCTCATTCTGGCACTTGGTTGCCCTTTGTTTGTCACAACTTCTCCTCACTATCATGTGGTTCTGCTTCTCCCCCCTTCTCTTCCGCTTCTTGGTGTATTGCTTCAGGCGCACACTCTATACAGCCACCTGGCCAATCTGGCTCATAATGCGAGCATTCATGCGCCATCACGCCGTGATATTTAAATCAATCGGCATCTTCCTCTTCATCTACGGTGGTTTCCTCGCTCTGTACTGGATGTCCCGCTGGATGCGGGATCCCTACGACACATCATCATCCCTCGCCAGCCTCGCTGAGGCGCGCCGCATCATGCGCTCCACCGTGCCAGCAAGCCAACGCAGACATATTGGTTGCTATCCTCTCGGCTCTACCGTCGAAGCACTCACAAACGACCCTGAAGGTATCACATCACCTCCAGAAGGATTCCGCATGTCTATTCGCGCACCGACATTGGAACTAGAGAAGGAAAGAAAGGAGCGAACAGTAAAGGAACAGGACGCAGAGGCATATCAGCAGAATCCCCAGCAGGATCGTATGGGAGATCCTCCTCCTGAGCCGAGTCAAAATATTATACCTGAAATGACCGCCGGCGAGGTATTCGAAGTCCTTTTCGGCGCAGAAAGCGTACCGAAGAGTGCGCGGACGAGAGGTAGAAGTCCGAACAAGAAGCTTCAGTCGGCGATCCGGGATGATGGGGTTTCGGCGGAGGAACAGTTTGGTAATTCTTTTAAGAAGGGACTGGTGAGTGCTAGTGTTGGTGATGGGCGGCAGGTTCTAGCAGCTGGGGTGAGTAGAAATCCGAATACGAAGCTTCAGTCAGCAATCTCGGATGATGAGCTTTCGCCGCAGGAACTGTTTGACAAGTATTTTCAGAATGGCAGGCTCAAGAGCCACATGGCGGAGGAAGTGTTTGATAGATCTTCTCAGAAGGGGCCGGTAAGCGCTAATGTTGGTGATGGGCCGCAGGCTGCAGCAGCTGGGGTGAGTGGGAGGCTCAGGAGCCATAGTGATAGTACGACGGAGCATTTGAAGAAGGAATAAGCTTGATACTGACTGTGAGAGATGAGGGGAAGTGCCAAATGCATGTTATGATTCTGATGTTGTTGGTGGAGTAACTGGAAATTACTTTAATCTGAGTTATACCGTCGTCTAAAAGGATAGCATGCAAACTACCGTGATTTGTGAAGAGTTTGGAAGACATGCATCTAAAAGGAGAGATTATTTACAAATGGCCACGCACCAGATGTAATGTTAGAGGTGATTGATTATTGTAAAGCTACGAACTACCAGTGGGTCGTATACTGTAGGGCTCTGGCCGGCTATTCGACGAAGGCAATGTGCTCCAATTGAGATGGATAGTAGTACAATACAGTCACATCTCATATCACGCTAATGCAATACGGGAAATTTCAGGCAATATACTGCTAAGCTTTACTATTGCCAACACTGAGCTTCGTACACGTCGGCATTAAGAAGTCATGCCACGCCCCTTAAAGGCGTGGTTTAACAACTAGTTTTTGCGGCATTAACCTTGCATGCGAGATCGTGTACGCTACGAGTTTCTTGCGTGAGATAGTCGGAAACGTCATTCATTTCTCAAGAACAATTCTAGCCCCATCGATTCAGCGGCTCCACAGGTTGTGTAGCGACCAATGCTTGAGTGTTGTCATTGTGATTGGTGCTCGGTGAATTGGAGAGGCGAAACTATCCAAGGACACATGTAGAGGACAAAATGGCCTGATATGCCGTACGGCTGAGCCATCGTCCTCGCCGTCGTTACTCCATGTATTTAATACACAGCACATCTCAGAGGAATGAACAGCATCATGAGAATTCCTCGCAGCCTCGACGCCCCCCAAATCGAGATTTCTCAAAGTCCGGCAATGCCCATTTCTCCATCCACTCACACTTTAAGATGCCCTGTGCCGTTAACCGCTTCTCAGGCTCAAAGGACAGCATCGACCGCAACATATCCATAACAGCAGCTTTCTCCTCCATATCAAATCTCGGGATTCCAGCCTTCTGTCGTGGGAGTTGAATGTGTTTTTCAAAGCGGTCTTCCCAAGACCTCACCTGGCGACCTTGATTTGGTTCTCCACTTTCATCGAAATATTCGTGTCTCGCCTCCCATTTCTCCCACCACTCTTGAGGTAATTTCCCTCGAGTGTCAACCTGCTCGGCTGTGATATCGTCCGGTGTGGCAAGAATGTCCTCGAACAAGGGGCGCTGGCCGAGTATTATCCATATGGAGCATGCGAGAGTCCAGATGTCAGATGAGAAGGAAAGCCCTCGTTCTGGCTCAAACCGGGCTTCAGGCGGCACACAGGAGAGGGGGGCGTGCGATCCACACCGATGCTCTGTTAAGGGTCTGTATGCCTCTCCAAAATCACTGAGCAAGACTTTGGATTCTGAGGGGGAGAATTCCTCTGAGGCCTTTCCAAGCCAGATTGGAGGGACGGCGCTAGATGGAACACTAGGCTCAAGGGGTTGACCGTCAAGACGAACAACGGACTCTGAAGCGGGCGAACCGTATTTTTCGTATAGCTGCTCGATTGAGAGCTGGTCAAAATCGGCGGGGAGACGCAGAAGGACATTGCCGATGTGAAGATCTGATGTAGGTATTGTCTTAGCAGATGATTGTAAAACTATAAAAATATGAAGACTAGCCTCCATGGACAATTCCTTTAGAATGGATGTACTCGACAGCCAGTACAAGTTGCATGATAAGTGAGCGAGCTGTACTGGCCTGAAAGATGCGTCTATATGATCCGTCCTTCGCACCAGAGACACTGCACATTGCTAGGGCTGTCACATAGCAAGGATGGGTGCCATTAGGGCCGTGGAGGACGAATCTATCTTGAACGGAGGGTATCATTGCCCTGCCTGGATGGCCAAATGGAGAAGAGTGGTTGAGATAATCGAGGACATCAACCTCTCGAGTGTTCGACTCCGCCGTTCCAACTTTGACTGCCACATATTTACCACACTGGTTGTCTCCGCAGAACCAGCTGGTTGAGTAGGTTCCGTAGCCTACCTTGTGGACTACTCGATACCGGGATTGAAGAACATCTCCTATCAGGATAGGGTGATATCCACGAGCCCGGTACTTTTCAAGTCTCTCGACTTCTTCGAGCGGCACGTATTTGAAGGGGGGTGGATCAGAGTCTGCGCTGGATGAGAAGTTCCTGAAAGCCATGGTCGACCGGAATGCAAGTCCACCAACAGAAGGTTTCCAGAAACCAGGATAGCAACGTGATGAGGACAGTGTCTGGTGAAGATAGAGTTGATATATAGAGCTTTGTTGATGAGCCCAGAGTGAATTTCGTGACCTGATCGTGAAGGCCATTACCGGAAGATATCCCCGCAAGAAGGTCAGTACATAAAAAAGGTAGGTCTGCCTGCAGCCACCTGTTCCAAGGTCCTTGACGTGTTGGGTGCTTGATAGGTGATGAGTTGACCCAGTGACAGTTAAATGGCACGTGACCCTGTCGCCGTCGCGGCCGTGCGGGTCTCCAGGGCAACTGCCACCAATCCATGATCGCCAACGGCAAGACACCAAAGCTTCAACTTTCACTGAATAATCCAAAAATAACTGGATAGGAGAAAGCGGGCGACTATACATCCGAAAATGTGCGTCAACTCTCTATGCCCAGCCAATTAACTACCGCAGAGCCATTCGGAAAGTGAGCTCTTCCTACAATTGTTTCTGAGGCTAGCTCTCAATTGTGCATGCAGGTTGCCCCTCTGCATCTAGATGGGGATCTAGTTAGTTCAAGAGATTCTCTCATGATTATAAAACATAGGTTCTCGACAGCCATAATGAATTCTATTTCCTAGCTACTTTTCTGAGTCTCGACTTGAACCAGCCAGCCTCCAGTCACTTCAATTCCGCCTCATGCTGTTAAGATACAGCCCTACAGTCCTTGAATCACTCGTCTCTAATGTCGACCATCAGCGTTGTGAAGTACTACTTCTACGGGGGGATGCCCCACAAACTCAGGAGAGGCTGCGGGGCTTAATCGACCTTGCCTATCAGACCGCAAGAGACAGGAAACTCTACCCTAAGGCCATCTTCATCAGGTAAGAAGGACTTGAAGCACAACTATCATAAGAAATGGCGCCAAAAATGAACAGAGATATAGAGGCTTATGGCCAGGGGCATTGAGAGAAGACCTTGCTAATCCTTCGACGTATTACGACTGGCAGATCCAACGAGCACCCCAGTACCAGTCAGGGAGGCGTACATAAGCCAGAACCCTTGGGCTGGCATGTCGCCCTCTGCTTCAAAGATGACACCCAGCTTGCCAGCAACACCCATACCGCTTCCCATGGCTATGTTAATGGCAAGGGGGACTTGACTTTCGTTCAAGCGACTCATTCCGGGGAGAAGCTAGACTCCCATTTGAAGTCTAATGGAAAGCCGGTGTGGCCATCTGAAGAGGTATTAGATGTTGCGCCGGAGATCGGATATGGACATTTTCTAAATGCTGGTGGCTAGGGTTTGGATTACCGAAATACTTGGATTGGTCGAGGGAGACAATATACCTAGAGCAAATTTAAATCTACGCATTGTTAATGTGCTGATTGATCCTAACTCTAGTTATTAAATACCACCCTCAACGCTGTATGGGCTCCCCCCTTGCGTGTATTCAATGAGTTTGGCGTACTAAAAATGTGTTGGAACGACTAAACATATCCCCATGAGGGCAGCAAAGAGCTTAAGGGTCGTTTTCCATGCTATGCGGCAGACTATTATATTAATTGGCGCCCCTAGAGGAGGAGGAAGAGGAGAGGGGGGGTTAGGTTAATGCGGACTAGGAGAACTGCAAAAGGCTTAAATAGGTGCATGTCCAATGAGAGGCCTGTGGTAGGGTTTAGGCTAGAAAAGAAAAGAAGAGGGAGCACGTAAGAAGACAGTTACTACTACCTTAATTAAGGCAAATTAGCCTGTTCTAGAGCACCTCCTAGAGCCTATTCCTAATTGTTGAATGAATGTCACGAGCGGAAGTGACAGAGTGAGAATGTGTAAATAGCATGTAGAATAGAGACTAGCTAAACTATGAAATCTATCTACTATTTATATGCTCTCTTGCCTAAATAGGCATCAGTCGGCTATTGGACTAAAGGCAGGTGAATATGCTCCTGCATGTTCTGAATTGAGACATGCATAATGTGAGAACTAAATGCTCACGCAACACCCCCCCGCAAGAGCTGACGTAGATACAAAAATCTATTCGTATTTAGTGTGCTGATTCTCTTTCCTCTTTTCCAAATATCCCAAGCTTTAGATATCAACGAAATATCTCATTAGTTCGTGTACTAGAAGACAAAAAAATACGGTGGTGTGCCGTGGCGCTCGTTCTCAAGGGACGTTCTCGAGACGTTTTGGCGACGTGGGTGTAGTAGCAATAGGGCGGCAATAGGGTGGCAATAGGGCGCTGGTGACAGGAAGTAGAGCAATGATAATACATACAAATTCCTCTGAATATGCATGCCGTGACAGTGAGAATTGTATAGGAACAGGGATGCTCATCCCTAGCGGCAAAAATGGCGTCATGAGAACTCTTCAGCAGCGAGAGTGGTCTTAAATATGAGAATTGCTTATAGAAAAAAAAAGGTTCTCAGGCTAGGAACAGGGGAATCGGTCGTTGAAAAACGAGAGGACCGGTTAATTCTCATAAGAGAAGTGAACGAATAGCTAGTTAGTTAATGACTAGTTCTTAAGAGCAAGTTGTTAAATAAATAGGGCATGCTTAATGGCTAGTAAAGGCTTTGTCATGCCGTTAGCCACCATTTAGGCCGTTAGGATATATGATAAATGGATTGCTCCGTTCTTAACCTGTTAGCGTATGAAGTGATATTTAATATCAATATGCTTCGTGCGCTAATGGTACTCTGGATTTTCAGCTAATGCTAGGCTACTTTAGTTGTCCCCATAAACGTGTGTAGGGACATGTTCTTTTCCATGGTAGTGTAATTCCGTGAGGAGAGTCTAAAGCCATATAGCTTCTTTAGCTGCATTTGTGAGGCCGTAGTATTTAGACTCCGTACTTAAGAGAGCTATTGTATGCTGTCTTAAGGATTTCTAAGTAATAGGGGCATTAAAGAGAAAGAAGACGTAGGCTGAGGTTGAGCTCTAAGTCTTAGTATCCCTAGCCTAGTCTGCATCTGAATATCCATGAAAATCACCGTTGCCGTTTTGCGTATGCCCATTGTAGGTAATTCTAAGATCCCGAGTATGCTTAAGATATCTAAGAACTCGCTTTGCGGCTCCCATATGGGCTGCGCTTAGATTAGTGGCAAATCTTAAGAGGAGTGAGATAGGAAAAGCTAGATCTAGTCTAGTCTGTGTTATGGCGTACATTAAAGATCTAATGATGGATTAATATAACCGTATATCCTTAGGGGTAGCTTGTCTAGTGTTTTTGATGAGAATTTTAAGAGCATTTAGTTCCATTAGTGTGCTCTTGCTAGCGGCGTGCTCCATGCTAAAGGTTTATAAGACTTTGTTAATATAGGCAGTTTGAGTTAAATGAATCTTCTTGTTTGCCTAGTCTCTAATAATTTGTACACTAAGGAATAGCTTGCATGGCCCTAGGTCTTTCATCTTAAACTTCATGCTTAATTAAGATTTAAGATTTAAGAGTTCTATAGATGATGGTCTAATAAGAAGGAAGTCATTAACGTGGGTGGCAACGTATATACGTAGGTCCTAATGAAAATAGATGCATTCATCTAAATGCAATGGGTGATAATCAAGCTTTAAGAGCTCAGCCCGTACGTCCCTAGCCTAAAGGCGTGCGGATTGCTTCAATCTGTATAGCCCCTTTTTTAGTAGGTAGGCTAGGTCCCCCTTTTTGAATCCAACTAGCATTTCAACCTAGACGACGTCTTGCATATTCAATTAGAGAAAAGCTGTAACTGCATCCATTTAATCAATCTCTAGATCTTTGTAGGCAGCGACGGCGAATAGGATCTAGATTGCCATTAATTTAGCAACAGATGCAAAAGTCTGTTCATAATTAATCCTATATTCCTACTCAAATCCTTTAGCAACCCATCGAGCCTTATATTGAGTGATTTAGCCCTACTCGTCTCTTTTAAGTGCATATACCCATTTGCCTCTAAGAACATGAATTCCCTTTAGAGGAATTAGCTCTATCCAAGTGTCATTTTGGACAAGAGATTGGTATTCGTCTTGCATGGCCTGTATCCATTTCTCTAAATTAGGTCTAGTAAGTGCCTCCTTATAAGTTTAAGGGATTTAGGGATCCATTGTGATACTCGCGATGAACAGATTGATTTGAGTTATGATAAACTCTTAAGTTCTATCGTTGAAGTTAGCATACTTTGCGTATTAATAGTTGTCTTCAAGACTACTAGGAACTTAGAGACGCTTTTTATTTAGATCTCTAGTGTTACGAATATCAAAGGCTTCACTATGTGTGTTGCTTGTGTGTTGTAGTGTTCACGTGTATAAGGTAGAAGTGTTCGCTAGCAAGGTAGCTAGCCAGGTGTGCGTTTGTGCACGAGAACCCCATCCTGTATATATAGATCTTTCCTTTCCTCTCTCTTTCCTCTTTTCCTTCTTTTCTCTCTAGATTGAATCTAGCACTTTAGATCCGCATGACCTGCTCTGCGTGACCGTGACATCCAGCCCTATTTCTCATAGGATGAGAAGATGCAGCCATAGGGATGACCTCCGGCTTTTGTTGAGCCTTTGATTAAGGCTTTCGTAATTCCCCTATATAGTCTCGTATTGTCTCGTGCTGTTAATCGTTGTTAAGCAATTAGTCATTGATTAGATCCTAATCATCGTTTTTAGGATCATCTCTAAATCCTCTAGGGACATTGAATTAGTCTTCATGTTAAGATGATTGTTCCTCATGTTAAGATAATGGTCCCTTCTCATCTTCATGAGATTCATGAGTTTTATGAGAGGATTCCCCCCCTGCGTGCATGACTAGAGTCTTATTGAAAAGATCATTAAATTAGATATCTTATGAGACATCGTTCTCATTAAAGACGACAGATGAGGCTTAGACGATGCCACGCTGTCGATCATAAATCCTATAAATGGAATTGCCTTCATATCTAACGAGGATTCCAGCTTTAGCTTAGGTCTTAAATTTAGCTCCACGTTGCTGTCTTTCCTTTAGGATATAGTAGTAGGCTTTGCAGCCGATTGTTTAGAGATGTGATAAATCTAGGACCGTAGGTTAACTGATATTAGTCGTCAATGCTTTAATAGGTGTCTTGTCTTAGAGGCTTCGTGTGGCCGTCCAGTTTGTGAGATAAATGGCTGTTCTCATGAATTCCAGCCACAGATTTTTAAGATCATCCTAGGGATCTTCGTCGTCTTCGTTCTTAGCTAAGGCATTAATGAGAGTGCGGCATCAATTAAGGATTGTTCAATTTGCTCGCTTAGCTACTCCGTCCTATTTAGGAGTATATAGGACAGTTGGCTCGATTCTAATCCCCCTTTTAGTGTAGTAGTCTTTGAATTCCTTACCTCTGTATTTAGTGCCATTGTTAAGACGGAATGACTTTGGATATTTGCTATATTAAGTATAGACAGAAGTTGTGAATTGCTTAATATCTGCTTTTGCATCCCCCTTTTTAGCAAAAGTTGAGAGCTAACTGTAACGCTAGGTCTTAAACGTATAAGACTCACGGAGGTTTCTTGCATAAAGGTTTAACTTAACAGAGGAGGCAGGGGATTAGACACAAAGGCTTCAAGTAACACGTTACTAGTATGTGTAAGATACTATATTGAGTTAAGCACGAAGCTCCTATCTAAGGAAATGCTATCTACTTATATAGAGGCGTCGTGCTAAAGGAGAGTTCTAGAGAGTCTAGATAGCCCAACTATCCTAACTATCCTAACTATCCTAACTATTCGTCACGTGACCATCCCT
>Ga0209512_1001479_pt1 | contig 28773 bp, 28 predicted proteins | sample frozenSSSSmetaG_FD_184142 | JGI IMG/M metagenome (GOLD analysis project Ga0209512, IMG submission 184142) | Glacier valley bacterial and archeal communities from Borup Fiord, Nunavut, Canada, to study Microbial Dark Matter (Phase II) -... | ecosystem: Environmental > Aquatic > Freshwater > Ice >...
TTCCCGCGTTTCAAGGAATTCGAGCCGCAGCTGCGTGCTGCCGCGCAGCTCTCGCTCGAGCAGTGGGCGCTCGAGCGCGCTGGCCTGCTCGAAGAAGAACCGTATCGGCGCGGGCACCGCGTGCGCATCCTGCAGCACGCCATCGCGCCGCTCGCGCCTTCGCTCAAGCCCGCCGTCCGCGACCGGCTGCATCGCGCGCTCTCGGTCGTCTACGGCATCGAGCCCTACGTGATCCTCAAAGACATCTGGGGCCTGCCCGACCGCCAGGTCGAGAGCACCGCGCTGTGGATGGCCGATGCGCTGATCGACGCGGCCCTGCGCGAATCGGGCGTCGAGCCCGAGCCGCGCGGGCCGAAGCGGCGCGCGGTGAAGAAAAAGCTCGCGCCGGTGATCAAGCTGCGCTCGGTGTGAGGCCGCGCGTGCCGCCACCCGCGTGGTTCGACGCGCAGTACGACAACCGCGCGCGCATCGCCGAACACCCGGCCATCCTGAAGCACTGGTCCGATGCATCGCGTGAGGCGCGTGAGCGTTCGCCGGGCCTCGTCGAGCGCGCCTACGGCAACGGCGAGCGCGAGCGGCTCGATGTGTTTGCCGCCGCGCAGCCCGGCTCGCCCGTGTTCGTGTACGTGCACGGCGGCTACTGGCGCGCACTCGACAAGCGCTCGCAGAGCTTCGTCGCGCCGCCCTTCGTCGAGGCCGGCGCCATGGTCGTCCTGCCGGGCTATGCGCTGTGCCCCGCGGTGACGATCGAGCACATCGCGATGCAGCTGGTGCGCGCCATGGCGTGGGTGCATCGACATGCGGCGGAGTACGGTGGCGACGCCTCGCGCATCGTCGTCGCCGGGCATTCGGCGGGCGGCCATCTTGCGACGATGCTGCTCGCGTGCGAGTGGCGCCGCGTCGCTTCCGACTTGCCCGCCGATCTCGTCAAGGCTGCGCTTTCCATTTCGGGCCTGTACGAGCTGGAGCCGCTGCGTCATGCATCGTTCCTGGCACCCGATCTCGGTCTGACGCGCGTTTCGGCGCACCGGCTCAGCCCGGCATTCTTTCCTGCACCTCGCGGCCGGCTCGCCACAGTGGTCGGTGGCGACGAAAGCGAGGAGTTTCAGCGGCAGTCGCAGCTGATCGCGAAACGGTGGGGAAGACGCTGCGTGACCGACGCGCTCGTGATCCCGGGCCGCAACCACATGAACGTTCTGCACGAACTGGCCGATGCACGGTCGTCGACGCATGCGCTCGGTCTGGCACTGCTCGGGCTCGAGCCGGAGCGCGCGACAGCGGCGTCCTAAGCGGCGCCCTAGGCGGCGTCGAGCGCGGCCTTCACCAGCAGCGCCCCGCTGGTGCGGTTCGTGGCCGGGTCGACCACGAGCAGCGAGCCCGCTTCGCGCTGCGCGGCAAAGGCCTCGAGCGGCAGCGGCTGCTGCGTTTCGAACAGCACTTCGCCGATGTCGTTGACCGCGAGCGCGCCGGCCTCGCGGCGCTCGAGCGTTGCGATGTCGAGCCGGCTCTCGATCGCGGTGATGCGGCCTTGCAGCCAGCAGTTGCCGTGGCGCAGCCAGTAACGACGGCCGACGACGGCGGGCTCGGTGTCGAGCCAGGCGAGCGTGGCGGCGAAACGAGAGGCGGGCTGCAGCGAGCCGGGCCGATGCAGCCAGTCGCCGCGCGAAACGTCGATCTGGCGATCCAACATCACGCCGGCCGAGCGTCCGGCATCGACGCGCGCGACGATTTCGCCGGCAAGGTAGAGCTCGGCGACGCGCGCTTGCTCGCCGCTCGGGAACACGCGCAGCGTGTCGCCGACGGCCACGCTGCCGCGCGCGACGCGGCCCCACAGCACCCGGGCACGGTGCCCGGCGCCGGGCAGCTCGTGTTCGCTGCCATCGGTTGCCCGGATGCGGCTGCCGGCGTCGGCCACGAACTGCACCGGCATCAGCGTCGGGCCATCGTTCGCATCGCCTTCGTCGGCCAGGCCTTCGAGCAGCGCCAGCAGCGGCGGGCCGTCGTAGCCGGCGAGCAGCCACGGCGAGGTGACGTTGTGGCCGAGCAGCGCCGAGATCGGCACGATGCCTGCGGGCGCGATGCCGGCCTCGTGCGAGAACGCGAGCAAGGCGCTGCGCACTTTCGCGAACGCCGCGGCCGGGTCGGCCACCGCGTCGAGCTTGTTGACCGCGAACACGATGTGCGGCACGCGCAGCAGTTGCGCGAGCAAGGCATGGCGGCGCGTCTGCGGCAGCAGCGGCACGAGGCCGGCGACATCGCCTTCGCCTCTATCGAGATGGAGCTTGGTCACGTCGACCAGCACCACCGCCGCGTCGCTGCCGGCGGCGGCCGTGACCATGTTGCGCGTGTACTGCTCGTGGCCGGGTGCGTCGGCGATGATGAACTTGCGCAGCGGCGTGGCGAAGTAGCGGAAGGCCACGTCGATGGTGATGCCCTGCTCGCGCTCGGCCTCGAGGCCGTCGGTCAGCAAGGCGAGGTCGATGGGTGCGCCGGCAGCTTGGCGCTCGAGGCTGTCGAGCTGGTCGGCGAGGATGGCTCGGCTGTCGAACAGCAGGCGGCCGATGAGCGTGCTCTTGCCGTCGTCGACCGAGCCCGCGGTGAGAAATCGCAGCGGTTTCTTCCGGCCCGGGACAGCGCCCTGCGCGATGCGGCCGAGACCGTCGACGCGTGCGTTCATCAGAAGTAGCCCTCCTTCTTGCGCCGCTCCATCGAGGCTTCCGACGTTCGGTCGTCCATGCGCGTGGCGCCGCGCTCGCTCATGGTCACCGCGAGCGTCTCGGCCACGATCTCGGCGGTGCTCGCCGCGGTGCTCTCGACCGGGCAGGTGCAGGTGATGTCGCCCACGGTGCGAAAGCGCACGTCGACCGCCTCCACCACCTCGCCGGCAAGCGGCGGCGTGAGCGGCGTCACGGGCACGAGCAGGCCCTTCTTGCGCACGACCTCGCGCCGGTGCGAGAGGTACAGGCTCGGCAGCGGAATGCGCTCGGCGTCGATGTACATCCAGACGTCGAGCTCGGTCCAGTTGCTGATCGGAAAGGCGCGCATGTGCTCGCCGGGCTTGAGCCGCGTGTTGAAGAGCGTCCACAACTCGGGGCGCTGCTCCTTCGGCTGCCACTGGCCGAATGCATCGCGGTGCGAGAGGATGCGTTCCTTGGCGCGCGCCTTCTCCTCGTCGCGTCGCGCGCCGCCGATGAGCACGTCGAAACGGTGTTCGAGAGTGGCTTCCATCAGCGTCACGCTCTGGTGGCCGTTGCGCGACTCGCCGGGCGAGCCGAGGCGCACGCTGCCACGCGCGATCGAGTCTTCGAGGTGCGCCACGATCAGGCGCTCGCCGAGCGCGGCGACGTGCGCATCGCGAAATGCGAGCACCTCGGGAAAGTTGTGGCCCGTATCGACGTGCAGCAGCGGAAACGGCAGCCGCGTGCTGCTGTGACCGGCCAGCTTGAACGCCTTCTGCGCGAGGTGCAGCACGACGCACGAATCCTTGCCGCCCGAGAACAGCAGGGCGGGGCGCTCGAAGGCCGCGACCGTCTCGCGCAGGATGAAGATGCCCTCTTCCTCGAGCGCTTCGAGCTGGCCACGGTCGGGGCGGGTGACGGCGAGCGCGTCGGCTTCGGGCAGCAGCCGATCCTGCAGCAGCGGTGCATTCATGTCGCGCTTCTTTCGAGAGCAGAAATTTCGAGGGAAGAACCCGTCGGCTCGACGTGCAGGCCGCACTCCTTGACGCCCTGTTCCCACCACCAGCGGCCGGCGCGGAAGTCTTCGCCCACGGCGACGGCGCGCGTGCAGGGCGCACAGCCGATGCTCGGAAAGAAGCGGTCGTGCAAGGCGTTGAAGGGCACGTCGTGCAGGCGGATGTAGTGCCACACGTCCGCCCAGTGCCAGTCGGCCAGCGGATTGAGTTTGGCGCGACCTTCGGCGTCGCGCTCTTCGAAGGCCACATCGCCACGGTCGCCCGACTGCTCGCGGCGCAGGCCGGTGACCCACGCGCTGCGCCCGGCCAGCATGCGGCCCAGCGGCTCGACCTTGCGCAAGCCGCAGCACGCCTTGCGCAGCGCGACGCTCTCCTTCATGGCGTCTTTGCCGTTGCGGTTCACGAACGCGATCACCGCTTCCGCGTGCGGCCGGTACACCTCGACCGCGATGCCGTAGCGACGCTCGATCTCGGCAATGACCGCCAGCGTCTCGCCGTGGAGCATGCGCGTGTCGAGCGTGGCGATGGCGACGGGCAGCCGGGCCCGCGCGATCAGGTCGGTGACGACCTGGTCTTCGGCGCCGAGGCTCGAGGCCTGCACGATGCGGCCCGGGTGTTCGGCCGCAACCCGAGCAAGCAGGGCAGAAGCCGCAGCGACGCGATCGGCGAAGCCTGGCAGCTCTCGGGCGTAGAGATGGATGGCGCTGGTGGCAGTGAGCATGGCGGTGCGAAGCTCGGCACGACACGCCGAGCGCGGACTGTAGAAAGCCCGTCGCCGATCGCGAAGAACAGTTTCGTCAGACGCTTAGCCGATCGGCGCATATGACGCCGTCGGCCCGGCGTGGCGAATCAAGGCCAGCGCAGCAGCCGCGGCCCGAGCAACGCACCGGCCAGCGCCGGTACCGCCATGCCGATCACGTACCAGGTGCCGAGGAAGGGCAGCGCCATCTCGCTGCAATGGAGCGCGTACACCGTTGCAGCCATGCCGCCCGCGAGCGCGCCGGCGGCAAGGCCTGCCGGCACCGGTCGCGTCGGCGCGAGAAGGCGGAGCGTGACGAAGCCGCCTGCGAGCACCGGCAGCGAGAGCGCGCTCACCGAGAGCACGCACAGCCACGCGCTCTGCCCGAACACGAGCGCATGGCGATCGGCCGGCGGGGTCATGGCGATGTCGACCATCGAGGCGATCCACACCATCGCCAGCGCGGCGACGATCGCGGCCCACGGCGCAGCAGGACGGGCGCCCGGCCGTGACAGTCGTGCGCAGGCGACGAACGCTGCGCTCCCGATCGCAGCCGGCATCAGCAGCTTGAGCCAGAACATCGGCAGCGCGACGGCGGTCGACAGGTCGGCCCGCAAGCCGAGCGCGGCCAGCATCGCGCCGAGCGCGAGCAGCGACGCGGCGGCGGTGGCCGCGAGCAAGCGCTTCTCGGGCGCATGCGCGTCGGCCGCGACAGGGCCGCGCGCGAGCAAGGCGACGAGCTCGTCGGTCTTCACGGGTTTTCTTTCAATGTGGCCGCGAGCTTTTTCAACCCGCGGTGGATGCCGACCTTGACTGCCGAGACCGACATGCCGGTGCGCGCCGCGGCCTCGGCCACCGAGAGACCCTCGATCTTCACGTGCACGATCGGCAGCCGCATGCGTTCGGGCAGCGTGTCGAGCAGGCGCGCGAGATCGCGCCGGGCCGTCGCTGCATCGCCATCGCTGGCCTGCAGCGCTGTGTCTTCGAGCACGTCGTCGATCGCGATCTCCCGCGCCCGGCGCGGCGCGTGCGATCGCAACAGGTCGACGAGCTTGTAGCGCGCGATCGCGTAGAGCCAGGGCGTGAGCCGGTCGGCCGGCCGCCAGGTGTGGCGATGGTTGTGCAACGCGAGCAAGGTCTCCTGCACCAGATCCTCCACGTCGTCCGGAAAGGCCGCCAGTCGGCGACGAAAGAACGCACGCAGGTGCGCGCTGCTGCGACCGAGAAAGCGCGCATAGGCGCGGTTGTCGCCGGCCAGGGCGAGCAACAGCAGCGGGCGCAACTCGTCTTCGATCGGGTTCAAGGGGTCCTTGGGCGAGTTCGTCGCCTCGGCGCGCAGGGTTACAGCCGACGACAGAAAAACTTTTGGAGCGGCGGCGTAACCTCGCGTCCACTGACACCGAACTAGCCACCGTCACCGCGCATTGCGCCGGCCCGACGCACCACCACTTCATGGAGTTTCCACGATGAACGCTCGCTCTTTCGCCCTCGCCGCCACGGCCCTCGCCGCACTCTCCAGCCCGGCCTACGCCGCCGACGACAAGGCCATGACCGAGAAGGCCGGCGCCATGGAGAAGTGCTACGGCGTCTCCCTCGCGGGCAAGAACGACTGCGCCGCCGGTGCCGGCACCACCTGCGCCGGCACGTCGAAAGTCGACTACCAGGGCAACGCCTGGAAGAACGTCGCCAAGGGCACGTGCACGGCGATGGAAACGGCCAAGGGCAAGGGCGCGCTCGAGCCGAAGAAGTCCTGACGCCGCGTCCGCCGGCCCAGGGTTCCGCGACGATGGTTGCACTCGGCGCCGGCCTCGGCCTGAAGGCCGATCACTACGCCGACGCGGTGGCCAGCCGCGCCGCCGGCCTGTGGTTCGAGGTGCATGCCGAGAACCACCTCGCGGCCGGCGGGCCGCGCCGCCGCTGGCTCGAGGCCGTGCGGCGCGAGCACCCGATCTCGCTGCACGGCGTCTCGCTTTCGCTCGCGGGTGCCGATGCGCCCGACGCGATCGCGCTCGCAGGCCTGGCCCGGCTCGTGCGCGAACTCGAGCCGGCGCTCGTCTCCGAGCACCTCGCGTGGTCGCGTTTCGGCGGCGCCTACCTGCCCGACCTGCTGCCGTTTCCGCGCAGCGACGAAGCCCTGCATCACGTGTGCGCGAACGTCGGCCGTGTGCAAGACGCCATCGGCCGCCCGATCGCGATCGAGAACCCCTCGCACTACCTGCGGCTCGAGGGCCACGCGTGGAGCGAGATCGACTTCCTGGCCGAACTCGCGCGCCGCACCGGCTGCACGCTGCTGCTCGACATCAACAATGTGCACGTGAGCGCCGTCAACACCGGCAGTTCGGCCGAGGCCTATCTCGACGCCTTTCCGGCGCCCCTCGTGAGCGAGATCCATCTCGCCGGTCATCACGCCGACCCGAGCCACGGCGAGCGGTTGCTGATCGATTCGCACGACGCGCCGGTGGCGCCGGCGGTGTGGGATCTGTTCGAGCGCTTCATCGCGCGTGCCGGCTCCCGCCCGACCCTGATCGAGCGTGATGCGCAGGTGCCCCCGTTCGTCGAGTTGTTGCGCGAACGGGCGCTCGCGCAGGAACGGCTGGACCGCGCGCAGCCCTCTGCCGGAGCCGCGTGATGGGCGACTTGCACGCTTTCCAGTCGTCGTTCGCCGAGGCATTGCTCGGCGAAGCCACGCCCACCGCCGCGTGGGCGACTCAACCCGGCTTCGCGGTCTACCGCAACACCGTGCTCGCCGCCTGCATCGACGCGCTCGCGGCCAACTACCCGACGGTGCGCTCGCTGCTCGGCGAAGCGTGTTTCGCAGATTCAGCCCGCGTTCATGCACGCGCATCGCCGCCCGCCAGCGGCGTGCTCGCCGACTACGGTGCCGGCTTCGCGCGCTCTCTGACCCACTTCGCGCCGGCCGCCGAGCTGGCTTATGTGCCTGGCGTGGCCGCGCTCGATCGTGCCTGGACCGAGTCGCACCTCGCCGCCGACGCGCCCGTGCTCGAGCCCGCCGACCTGCAGTCGCTCGGCCCGCTGCAGCTGCTCGAAAGCCGCCTCGTCGTGCACCCCGCCGCGCGCTGGCATGCCGACGCGGCCATACCCGTCGCAACGATCTGGCGCCGACATCGTGAGCAGCTGCCGCTCGCCGACCCGCTCGCGTGGCACGGCGAAGCGCTGCTGCTGACTCGGCCGCGCGACGCCGTCGAGTGGCGCCAGGTCGAGCCGGCGGCGGCGGCCTTCGTCGATGCGTGCTCCAGGGGCTGCCGCGTGTCCGAAGCGCTCGAACGCGTGGAAGGCGAAACCGGCGCCGATGGCTTCGCAAGCTGGCTGCCGATGCTCGTGCGCGCCGGTGCATTCTCGAAGTCGGATGCGCCATGAGTGCATCGCGTCACGCGTGGAACCGTGCTGCCGATGCGCTCGAGCGCTGGATCGGCCTCGACCTCGTGCTGGCCGCGAGCCGCCTCGGCATCGGCGCGCTGTTCTTCTACTCCGGCCGCACCAAGGTCGACGGGCTGCTGCAGGTGACGGACGGCGCCGTGGCGCTTTTTCGCGACGAATACCGGCTGCCGATCGTCGACCCGGCGTTCGCCGCACACGCCGCGGCCTATGCCGAGCACCTGTTTCCGCTGCTGCTCGTGCTCGGTCTCGCGACGCGGTTCTCGGCGCTCGCCTTGCTCGGCATGACGCTCGTGATCGAGGTCTTCGTCTACCCCGATGCATGGCCCACGCACCTCTCGTGGGCCGCACTGCTGCTGTTGCTGGCCGCTCGCGGCGGCGGTGCCTGGTCGCTCGACCGCGCGCTGGCCTTGCGCTGAACTTGCGCTGAAGGCGCTTTTGTCTCAGCTTGCCGGGGCCGACGCGTGCGCGAGATCGAAGTGCTCGACCACGGGCGGCACGGCAAAGAACGGTCCGACGATCGCGCGCCATTCGGAAAAAAGCGGGCTCTGGCGGAAGTCGACCGTGTGGTTCTCGAGCGTCTGCCAGCGAATCATGAGCAGGTAGCGCTCGGCCGACTCGATGCCCTTGTGCACCTCGTGGCTCATGTAGCCGGTGGCCCGCGGCACGACGGTGGAGAGGCCTTTGGCCAATGCGGCTTCGAACTCGGCGTTCTGGCCCGGGGCGATGCGGATGTCGGCGACTTCGAGAATCATGATGTGCGTTTCCTGCTGCGTGAGGTTCACTGAATGCCGAGGTGGCGCGAAAGGGCCGCGTCGTCGCCGGCGAGGGTGGCGGAATCACCGGCCATCACGACCGAGCCTTTCTCGAGGATCACCGCGCGGTCGGTGTGCGCCAGCACGGCGCGTGCGTTGCGGTCGACGATGAGCGTGGCGATGCCGGTGCTTCTGATCGCGGCGATGGTGCGCCAGATCTCGGTCACGACCATCGGTGCGAGCCCCTCGGTGGCTTCGTCGAGCACGAGCAGCAGCGGGTTGGTCATCAGCGCACGGCCGATCGAGAGCATCTGCTGCTCGCCGCCCGAGAGCTGCTGGCCACCGTGGCCCAGCCGCTCGGCCAGGCGCGGGAAGGTGGCGAGCACGCGCTCTAAGGTCCACTCGCGGCGGCCGTCGGGGCCGGGCCGCGCGGTCATCACCAGGTTCTCGCGCACGCTCAGGTTGGGGAAGATGCCGCGGCCTTCCGGCACGTAGCCGATGCCGAGCCGTGCCATGCGCTCGGGCGGCGCACCGGTGAGCGCGCGGCCCTGCCACGCAACGCTGCCGCCGGCGGCGCGCACGTAGCCCATCGCCGTGCGGATCAGCGTCGTCTTGCCCATGCCGTTCCTGCCCAGCAGGCCGAGCGAGGTGCCCGGCGCGATCTCGAGCGAGACACCGCGCAGCACGTGGCTGTCGCCGTAGCGGGCGTGCAGGTCGGTGAGGGTGAGCAGGGCGGTCATGGGTGAGTCAACGCGGCCGACCGCCGGGCCGCCCCAAGGCCGGCCCGGCCCCCTCGGGGAGCAGCGCCGCGGCGCCAGCCGCAAGCGTGGGGGCTTCATCGCCGAGATACGCGATCTGCACGGCCCTGTCGGTGCGGATGCGCTCCGGCACATCGCTCGCGATCACCTGCCCGTTGACCATCACGGTGACGCGGTCGGCGACCTTGAACACCGCGTCCATGTCGTGCTCGACGAGCAGGATCGCGTGCGTGGCCTTGAGCGTTGTGAGCAACGCCAGCATGCGCCCCGTTTCTTCCGCCCCCATGCCGGCGAGCGGCTCGTCGAGCAGCAGCGCCTGCGGCGCGGTGGCCAGGCACATCGCGATCTCGAGCTGGCGCTTGCCTCCGTGGCTGAGCGTGCCAGCGACGCGTTCGGCGTCGGCCGCGAGGCCGGCTTCGGCGAGCACGCGCAGAGCCGTCGCCAGGCCGGCGCGATCGGCCGACGCACGCTCCCAGAAGCGCCACGGCCGCGGCGCGCCGGCCTGCGCAGCGAGCCGGCAGTTCTCGGCCAGGCTGAACTCCGGAAAGAGGGTCGTTCGCTGGTAGCTGCGGCCGAGCCCGGCGCGGGCGCGGCGCGGCTGCGGCCAGCGCGTCACGTCGTGACCGGCGAAGTGCACGCTTCCCGCGCTCGGCGCGAGCTCGCCCGAGAGCATGTTGACGAGGGTCGACTTGCCCGCGCCGTTGGTGCCGATCACGGCGTGGATCTGGCCGACGGCGAGGTCGATCGACACATCGTCGACAGCAGCCAGCCCGCCGAAACGGCGCCCGAGGCCGCGCGCCGAAAGCAGCGGCGTGCCGGTCGCGGCCGTCGATGCGGTGGGGCTCGCGTCAGCCACGCGGTGCTCCCACTTGCCGCACACGCTCCACGAGGCCGATCAACCCGCGCGGCAGCGCCGCGACGAAGCCGATGATCACGAGCCCGAGCGTGAGCTGCCAGTGCGAAGCGAGGGGCCCGAGCAGCGCTTCCGACTGGCATGCCTCCTTGAGCAGCGTGAACGCAATCGCTCCGATCACCGCGCCGCGCAGGCTGCCGATGCCGCCGAGGATGATCATCAGCAGCACCTCGCCCGAGGTATGCCAAGAGAGCAGCTCGGGGTTCACGCCGCCGTCCTTCACCGCCAGCAGCAGGCCCGCGAGGCCGGCCAGCGCACCCGCGATCACGAAGGCGGCGAGCTTGTACGGCGTGGTTGAAAAGCCAGCCGCGCGCATGCGCTGCTCGTTGACGCGAATGCCGGCGAGCGCGTGGCCGAAGCGCGAGCCGAGCAGCAGCGCGATGAAGGCGTATGTGGCCGCGAGTACCACCAGCACGGCATAGTAGAAATGGGCACGGTTCGCAAGATCGAGGACGGTAGTGCCGGCGATCTGCATCACGGGCTTGACGTACAGGAAGATGCCGTCGCTGCCGCCGCCGACCTTCGTGTCGTGGAAGACGAAGTAGGCCATCTGTGCGAAGGCCAGCGTGACCATGATGAAGTAGACGCCGCGCGTGCGCAGGCTGAGCAGGCCGACGCACAGCGCATAGGCCGCGGCAATTGCCAGCGCGATCGGCACGAGGAAGAACAGCGATGCGCCGCTCTCGCCCGAGCCCATTACCGCGGCGTAGGCGCCGATGCCGAGGAAGGCCGCATGGCCGAGGCTCACCAGCCCGGTAGCGCCCACCAGCAGCTCGAGGCTCAGCGCGAACACGGCATAGATGGCGATGCGCACGACCACGTCTTGCGCATAGGGCGAGAGCACGAGCGGCAAGAGCGCGAGCACGAGCACGGCTGCGGTCGGCACGGCCCAGCCGCCTGCTTCGCGACGGCCGATGTCGGGCAGCTCGCCGACCTCGGCGCGCGTATCGTTCAGGGGCGCCGTGACGATGCCGTCAGACCGCACGCTTCATCAGCCCTTCGGGCCGCCACACCAGCACCACCGCCATCAGCAGGTACACGCCGACGCCGCTCCACTCGGCGAAGAAGACCTTGCCGAAGGTGTCGACGAAGCCGACCAGCAGCGAGGCGACGAGCGCGCCGGTGATCGAGCCGATGCCGCCGATCACCACCACGACGAAGCACACGATCAGCACGCTGCTGCCCATGCCGGGATACACCGACGAGAGCGGAGCGGCGATCATGCCGGCCAGCGCCGCGAGCGCCACGCCACCGGCGAACACGATGCGGTAGAGCCGGCGAATGTCGACGCCGAGGCCGCGCACCATGTCGCGGTTGCTCGCGCCGGCGCGAATCATCATGCCGAGGCGCGTGCGGTTGACCACCGCGTAGAGCGCGAACGCGACGACGAGGCAGGCGACCGAGGCGAATACGCGATACCACGGGTACTCCATCAGCCCGCCGAGGCGAAAGCTGCCCGAGAGCCAGGGCGGCACGGGGACGCCGTGCACGTCGTTGCCCACCGCGAGGCTGCGCAGCTCTTCGAACACCAGGATGAGCGCGTAGGTGAGCAGCACCTGCTGCAGATGGTCGCGTTGGTAGAGGAAGCTGAAGAACGCCCACTCGAGCACGTAGCCGAACGCTGCCGCCAGCACCACGCCGGCCACCAGCCGCAGCGCGAACTGGTCGCCGAAGATCGGCGAAAGCGCGAACGCGAGATAGGCGCCCAGCATGTAGAAGCTGCCATGCGCGAGGTTGATCACGCCCATGATCCCGAAGATCAGCGTGAGTCCGCTCGCCACCAGGAACAGCAACAGGCCGTACTGGACGGCGTTGAGGCACTGGACGAGAAAGGTGGCGAGGTCCATCGCCACGTTCAAAGCGGGAAGCGTGCCGTCAGAGCTTGCAGCCACGGGCCGGATCGGCCAGCGCCTTCACGGCAATCGAGCGGAACTCGTTGTTGTTGCCCTTGACCTCGCGCAGGTACATGTCCTGTATCGGGTTGCCGGCGGCCGAGAGGGCGAACTTGCCGCGCGGGCTGTCGACGACGGTCTTGTGCATGGCGGTGGTCAGCGCGTCGCGCTTGCCCGCCGAGAGGTCGCCGTCCACCGCCTTCAGGCCTGCGGCGAGGATCTGCGCCGCGTCGTAGCCCTGCACCGAGTAGACGTCGGGCTGGGCCTTGTAGGCGATGGCGTAGGCCTTCCTGAAGGCGTTGTTGCGCGGCGTGTTCAGGTCGTCGGCATAGTGCAGCGTGGTGAGCATGCCCTGCGCCGACGCGCCTTGTGCTTCGAGCGTGCCGTCGGTGAGAAAGCCGGGGCCATAAAGCGGGATCGTCTTGTTCAAGCCGGCCGCGGCGTAGTCCTTGACGAACTTGACCGCGCCGCCGCCGGCGAAGAACGAATACACCGCGTCGGGCTTCTGCGCCGCGATCTCGGTCAGCAGCGCCTGGAACTCGACACCCGGAAACGGCAGGTTCAGGTCCTTGATGACCTTGCCGCCGCCTTTCTCCAAGCCCTCTGCAAAGCCTTTCACCGACTCGGTGCCGGCGGCGTAGTTCCAGGTCACCGTCATCGCGCGCTTGACGCCCTTCTGCCCGGCGACGATGCCCATCGCGTAGCCCGGCTGCCAGTTCGAGAAGCTGCTGCGCACGACGCCGGCCGAGCACAAGGCGCCGGTGATCGCGTCGGCGCCGGCGTTGGGAATCACCATCAGCACGTTGTTCTCTCTGGCGGCCTTGGCCATCGCGAGTGCCACGCCGCTGTGCACGGTGCCGACGAGCACGTCGACGCCGTCGCGCTTGATCAGCTTGTTGACGTTGTCGGTGGCTTTCGAGGGCTCCGACTCGTCGTCGACCTTGAAGTACTGAACTTCTCTGCCACCGAGCTTGCCGCCCTGCTCCTGCACGTAGAGCTTGAAGCCGTTCTCGATCGCGTTGCCGAGCGAGGCGTAGGTGCCGCTGTAGGGCAGCATCAGGCCGACCTTGATCGGGCCGCTCTGCGCAAATGCGGGTGCCGCGAATGCAGTGGCGACAAGTGCGGTGGCGAGGGTCGTGAACGTGGGTCGCATGGAGGCTCCTGGGTCAGTTCGAAATCGTGTGTTCGCGGATGAAGCGGCCGGCTTCGCGGATGAGCACGGCGGGCTGGTCGCGATGCGGCGAGTGTCCGCATTCCGCGATCTCCAGCAATTCGGTTTCCGGCAGGAGCCGCTGGATCGCGCGGATCTGCTCGAGGCTGCCGTATTCGTCATTTTCGCCTTGCACTGCGAGCACCGGGCACGCGATCGTCGCGATCTCGGCCTCGATGTTCCAGGCGCGGAACGCGGGCGAGAGCCAGGCGTCGTTCCAGCCGCGAAAGGCGGAGTCGGCGTCGTCGTGGTACTTCGCCAGGCCGCGCTTCAAATCACCGCTCTCGTAGGCGATGCGTGCGTGCTCGATGCTCGCAATCGACACGTCTTCGACGAATAGGTGCGGCGCCACGGCCACGACGCCGGTCGTCGCGAAGCGCGACGCGTGCAGCAACGCGATCGAGCCGCCGTCGCTGTGGCCGAAGAGCCAGGGGCGCCCGACGCCGAGCTCGGCCAGCAGCGCCGGCAGCACCTCGAACGCCTGAACGTGCATGAAGTCGGGTGCCCATCGCTCGTCGGGGCGTCTCGGTGCGGAGCGACCGTAGCCACGGCGCGAATAGACGATGCCGGTCAGCCCGTTGGCTCGGCAGAACGCGGCAGGGAAGCCTTTCCACATCGCCACCGAGCCGAGGCCCTCGTGCAGGAACACCACGGTCGGAACATCGAAAGACGCCTCGCCCACGCGCTCGACTTCCAGCCGCAGCGGTTCGCCGCGCCACTCGATCTCGACGAGCTCGCTCACTTCCGCGCCCGCTCCCGGTCGCGCAACTTGAAGCGCTGGATCTTTCCCGTGGCCGTCTTCGGCAGCTCGTCGACGAACTCGATCGTGCGCGGGTACTTGTAGGGCGCGAGCCGCTCCTTCACGAACGCCTTGAGCTCGGCGTCGCTCACGGCAGTGCCGGGCTTGACGACCACGAAGGCCTTGGTCTTGGTCAGGCCGTCGGCGTCCAGGATGCCGATCACCGCGCTCTCGAGCACGGCTTGGTGCTGCATCAGCGTGGCCTCGACTTCGAACGGCGAGACGTAGACGCCGCTCACCTTGAGCATGTCGTCGCTGCGGCCGGCGTAGGTGTACCAGCCTTCGGCGTCGCGGCTGTACTTGTCGCCGCTCTGGGTCCACGCACCCTGGAAGGTCTCGCGCGTTTTCTCGCGGTTGCCCCAGTAGAGCAGCGCGGCGCTCGGGCCGTGGATGTAGAGATCGCCGACTTCGCCATCCTTCACCGGCCGACCGTCGTCTCCGCGCAACTCGAGCTCGTAGCCCTCGACGGGCTTGCCGGTCGTGCCGTAGCGCACGTCGCCTGGCCGGTTGGAGAGGAACACGTGCAGCATCTCGGTCGAGCCGATGCCGTCGATGATCTCGACGCCGTAGTGGCGCTCGAAGCGTTGCCCGATCTCCGCCGGCAAGGCCTCGCCTGCGGATGAGCACATGCGCAGCGCGACGTCTCCTTTCGCGGGCAGGGCGGGCGAGGCGAGCATGCCGGCGAAGCCGGTGGGCGCGCCGAAAAACACCGTGGGCCGCACACCGGTTCCGGCGGTCGGGCGAGAGGCCGAAGCGCTGCCGGTCCAGCGCGCGAACACCGCGTCGGGCGTCGGCCGCTCGGCCATCAGCACGGTGGCGGCGCCGGCGGTGAGCGGGAAGGTGAGCGCGTTGCCGAGGCCGTAGGCGAAGTAGAGCTTGGCGGCGGAAAAGCACACGTCGCGCTCGGTCAGTGCGAGCACCCCCTTGCCGTAGAGCTCGCTCGTCCACCACGCGTTGGCATGGGTGTGGACGGTGCCCTTGGGCTTGCCGGTGGAGCCGGAGGAATAGAGCCAGAAAGCCGGGTCGTCGGGCGACGTGCGCGCGGGCCGCGGCGCGGGTTCGTTCGCGGCGAGCAGGGTTTCGAGCTCGAGCATGCCCGCTGGCAACGCATCGGCCGGCTGCGTGACGACGACGTGCGCCACGTCGTGCGGCGCCTCGGCCGGCATCTTCGCCATCGCTTGCACGAGCATGGGCACCAGCGCGCCCGAAACGAGCACCGCCCGAGCGCGGCTGTGCGCGAGCATGTAGGCGTAGTCGTCGGCGGTGAGCAGCGTGTTCAGGGCCACCGGCACGACACCGGCATACAGGCAGCCGAGAAAGCTCACCGGCCACTCGTTGCAGTCGAGCATGAGCAGCAGCACGCGCTCTTCGCGGCGGATGCCGAGCGCGGCCAGCGTGGCGGCGAGGCGGCGCGCGCGGTCTTCGAGGTCGGCGTAGCTCAGGGTCGCACGGTCGTCGAGGTACGCGGTCTTCGCGCCGCGTGCGGCGTTGAGCGCGAAGAGGTGCGCGGCGATGTTGTCGGGGGGCTGGTTCATCGGAATTTCTGACTGCAGGGGCCTGACTGCACAGCACGCACTATGATGCATACATGGTCGCCGCCGCGAAACGGAAGAAACCCGCGCCTCGTCGTCCCGAAGCGAGCCCGTTGCTGCTGGCGCTCGGCGAGCGGGTACGCATGCTGAGGGCACGGCGCGGCATGACGAGGAAGGCCGTTTCTCTTGCGTCCGGCGTCTCCGAGCGCCATCTCGCCAACCTCGAGTACGGCGTGGGCAACGCCTCGATCCTGGTGCTGCAGCAGGTGGCGCAGGCGCTCGACTCGTCGGTGGCCGAGCTGGCGGGCGACGTGTCGACCAGCTCGCCCGAGTGGCTGATGATCCGCGAGGTCTTGCGCGGCCGTGGCGATGCCGAACTGCGACAGGCGCGGCTCGCGCTCGGCGAGCTGTTCGGCGGTGCCGCTGCCGTCGAAAGCGACGGTGCACGGCGTCGTCGCATCGCCCTCGTCGGCCTGCGCGGCGCCGGCAAATCCACCCTCGGCCAGCGTCTCGCCGACGCGATGGACCTGCCGTTCGTGGAACTCAGCCGCGAGATCGAGAAGACGGCCGGCTGCAGCATCCGCGAGATCCACGATCTCTACGGCAGCAACGCCTATCGCCGCTACGAGCGCCGCGCGCTCGACGAGACGCTCGGCCTGCACGCCGAAGCGGTGATCGCCACGCCGGGCGGCATCGTCTCCGAGCCGGCCACCTTCAACGTGCTGCTCTCGCGCTGCACCACCGTCTGGCTGCAGGCCGAGCCCGAAGAACACATGGCGCGCGTGGCTGCCCAGGGCGACACGCGGCCGATGGCGGCGAGCCGCGAGGCGATGGAAGACCTGCGCCGCATCCTGGCCGGGCGCGAAGCCTTCTACGCCAAGGCCGACCACACGCTGAGCACCAGCGGCGAGAGCGTGGCGAGAAGCGTGGAGCGTCTGCTCAAGATGATCGAGGGGCCGCGCACGCTCGCCATCGCGGCTTGAAATCAGGTTATGCATAAAAGTGCATACCCATGATTGACGACTCGATGATTCAAGCACTATGATGCATAGGCACTCGGAGGCAGCGACGATGGACAGCAACCCGACGACCGCGCTCTCTTCCCGCGAGACGGCGCACGAGGCATCGACCGCAGCCCCGTCGCGCGTCGACTACCGCACCGACCCGTCGCAGTACCGCCACTGGAGGCTCGGCGTCGAAGGCACGCTCGCCACGCTGCACCTCGACATCGCCGAAGACGGCGGCATCCGACCCGGCTACAAACTCAAGCTCAACAGCTACGACCTCGGCGTCGACATCGAGCTGGCCGACGCGCTCAACCGCATCCGCTTCGAGCACCCGCAGGTGCGCTCGGTGATCGTCACCAGCGCGAAAGACCGCGTGTTCTGCTCGGGCGCCAACATCTTCATGCTCGGCGTCTCGAGCCATGCGTGGAAGGTGAACTTCTGCAAGTTCACCAACGAGACGCGCAACGGCATCGAAGACACGTCGGCGCATTCCGGCATCAAGTTCGTGGCGGCAGTGAACGGCGCGTGCGCCGGCGGCGGCTACGAGCTGGCGCTGGCCTGCGACGAGATCGTGCTGGTCGACGACCGATCGTCTTCCGTCTCGCTGCCCGAGGTGCCCCTGCTCGGCGTGCTGCCCGGCACCGGCGGCCTGACCCGCCTGACCGACAAGCGCAAGGTGCGCCACGACCTGGCCGACATCTTCTGCACGTCGGTGGAGGGCGTGCGCGGACAACGTGCCGTCGATTGGCGTTTGGTCGACGCGGTCGCCAAGCCGGCGCAGTTCGCGACCGTGGTGCACGAGCGCGCGGCCAGGCTCGGTGCAGGCAACACGCGGCCGGCCGGTGCGAAGGGCACGGCCCTGACGCGCATCGAGCGGACCGAGGGCGTCGACGCGCTCGACTACCTGCATGTCGGCGTGGCCATCGACCGGGCGCGGCGCACCGCCACGATCACGGTGCGCGCGCCTGCCGGCGAGCCGCCCGAGGAAGGCATCGACGGCATCCTCGCGCACGGTGACACGTTCTGGCCCGTGGCGATGGCGCGCCAGCTCGACGACGCGATCCTGCACCTGCGCACCAACGAGCCCGAGATAGGCACGTGGATCCTGAAGACCGAAGGTGACGCGGCCAACGTGCTGCTCGTCGACCGCTGGCTGATGCAGCACCGCGAGCACTGGTTCATCCGCGAAACCATCGGCCTGCTGCGCCGCACGTTCGCGCGGCTCGACGTTTCCTCGCGCACGCTGTTCGCTTTCGTCGAGCCCGGCTCGTGCTTCGCCGGCTCGCTCGCCGAGCTGGCTTTCGCGGCCGACCGCACGTACATGCTCGCGCTGCCCGATGAACCCGATCGCGCACCGAAGCTGCTGCTGAGCGAGATGAACTTCGGCGCGCTGCCGATGGTCACCGATCAGTCGCGACTCGCACGCCGTTTCTACGAAGAAGAGGCCGCGCTGGTCGCGGCTCGTGCGGCCATCGGCACCGCGCTCGATGCCGACGAGGCGATGAAGCTCGGCCTCGTGACCGCGGCCCCCGACGACATCGACTGGGACGACGAGATTCGCATCGCGCTCGAGGAGCGCGCCGCGATGAGCCCCGACGCGCTCACCGGCCTCGAGGCCAACCTGCGCTTCGCCGGCAGGGAAAACATGGCCACGCGCATCTTCGGGCGGCTCACGGCGTGGCAGAACTGGATCTTCCAGCGGCCCAACGCCGTCGGCGCCAAGGGTGCGCTCAAGGTCTACGGCACCGGCGAGAAAGCCGGCTTCGATTTCAACCGCATCTGAGTTTGCACAAGCATCGAGAACACCGTCATGGCCATCGACTACTCGCAGAAGATCCCCAACAACGTCAACCTCGCCGACGACCGCACGCTGCAGCGCGCGCTCGAGCAGTGGCAGCCGAATTTCATCAATTGGTGGGACGACGTGGGCCCCGAAGGCTCGACGAACCACGACGTGTACCTGCGTACCGCCACCAGCGTCGATCCGCAAGGCTGGGCGCACTTCGACTACGTGAAGATGCGCGACTACCGCTGGGGCATCTTCCTGCAGCCGGGCGATGCCGAGCGGCAGATCAACTTCGGCGACCACAAGGGCGAGAAAGCCTGGCAAGACGTGCCCGGCGAGCACCGCGCCAACCTGCGTCGCATCATCGTCACGCAGGGCGACACTGAACCGGCGTCGGTCGAGCAGCAAAGGCATCTGGGGCTCACCGCGCCGAGCCTCTACGACCTGCGCAACCTGTTCCAGATCAACGTCGAGGAAGGCCGTCACCTGTGGGCGATGGTGTACCTGCTGCAGAAGTTCTTCGGCCGCGACGGCCGCGAGGAAGCAGGCGCGCTGCTCGAGCGCACGTCGGGCGACGAGAACAACCCGCGCATCCTCGGCGCCTTCAACGAGAAGACACCCGACTGGCTGGCCTTCTTCATGTTCACCTACTTCACCGACCGCGACGGCAAGTTCCAGCTCTCGGCACTGGCCGAAAGCGCGTTCGATCCGCTCGCCCGGACCACCAAGTTCATGCTCACCGAAGAGGCGCACCACATGTTCGTGGGCGAGAGCGGTGTCTCTCGCACGATCCAGCGCACGGCGCAGGTGATGAACGAACTCAAGACCGACGACGCGGCGCTCGTGCGTGCGGCGGGAGCCATCGACCTCGGCACGGTCCAGCGCTACCTCAACTTCCACTACTCGGTCACGATCGACCTGTTCGGTGCCGACCAGTCGAGCAACGCCGCCACGTTCTATTCGTCGGGTCTGAAGGGCCGCTACGAAGAAGGCAAGCGCGTCGATGACCACGTGCTGAAGGGCCAGACGTACAAAGTGCTCGAAGTTCAGGACGGCCGGCTCGGCGAGAAGGAAGTGCCGATGCTCAACGCCTTGAACGAGGTGCTGCGCGATGACTTCATCAAGGACTCTGTGGCCGGTGTCGGCCGCTGGAACAAGGTGCTCGATAAGGCCGGCCTGAGCGCGCGGCTGGTGGTGCCGCACAAGGCCTTCAATCGCAAGATCGGCGCGCTCGCCGGCATCCGCATGTCGCCCGAAGGCCGCGTGGTGAGCGACGAGGAATGGAAGCTGCGCGAGGCCGAGTGGCTGCCGACCGCAGCCGACCGCGCCTTCGTCGCTTCGCTGATGGGGCCGGTCGTCGAGCCGGGCCGGTATGCCGGCTGGATCGCGCCGCCGGTGGTGGGCGTGAACAAGCAGCCGATCGACTTCCAGTACGTGCGTTTCGGCTGATGGTGCCCCCACGCCGCGCAGTACCGCAGCGGTCCCCCGAAGGGACTTCGGGCGGCTTGGAACGGTCCGGCGCTCGACCGGTGCGCCGCGAGTCGCAGTGAGCACGATGAGCACCGAGGTCATCCAGCAGCATCTGATCGACCCCGAGATCTGCATTCGCTGCAACACCTGCGAGGCGACGTGTCCGGTGGGCGCCATCACCCACGACGACCGCAACTACGTCGTGCGGGCCGACGTGTGCAACCTCTGCATGGCGTGCATCTCGCCGTGCCCCACCGGCTCGATCGACAACTGGCGTACGGTGCCGAAAGCGCTGGCCTATGCCATCTCGGATCAACTCACGTGGGACGAGCTGCCGGCCGAGCTCACGCCGGAGCAGCTCGCGGCCGACGGCGTTTCGGCAAAGGCCGAGGCCGCGGTCGCGTCGGCCTCGGCCTCGGCACTGGTGCCTTCAGTCGATGCTGCGGCGGCGGGCGAGGCGCCGTTCAATTCGTCCGCCTTCGGCTCCACCGTCGCCCCCGCTTCGGCAGAAAAACCAGTCACCAACACCTACACGCCGAAGGCCCCTGCGAGCGCGACCGTCGCTGGCAACGTCGACTGCACCGAAGACGGCTTCGCCAGCCACACGCACCACATCGTGATCGACCTGGGTAGCCTGCCGTTCCCGGTGCTCGAGGGGCAGTCGATCGGCATCGTGCCGCCGGGCACCGACGCCAACGGCCGCGCGCACATGCCGCGCCAGTATTCGGTCGCCAGCCCGCGAAACGGTGAGCGGCCCGGCTACAACAACCTCTCGCTGACGGTGAAGCGCGTCAGCGAAGACCACCAGGGCCGGCCGTTCCGCGGCGTGGCCTCGAACTACGTGTGCGATCTGAAGGTGGGCGACCCGGTGCAGGTGGTTGGCCCGTTCGGCCAAAGCTTCCTGATGCCGAACCACCCGAAGTCGCACCTCGTGATGATCTGCACCGGCACCGGCAGCGCGCCCATGCGCGCGATGACCGAATGGCGCCGCCGGCAAAGAAAGACCGGCACCTTCGCAGGCGGCAAGCTGATGCTGTTCTTCGGTGCCCGCACGCGTGAGGAGCTGCCGTACTTCGGCCCGCTGACCAGCCTGCCGAAAGACTTCATCGACATCAACCTCGCCTTCTCGCGCACGCCGGGCCAGCCGAAGCGATATGTGCAAGACCTGATGAAGGAGCGCGCCGCCGATCTCGCGTTGCTGCTCGCCGATCCGAACGCGCACTTCTACGTGTGCGGCCTGAAGGCGATGGAAGAGGGCGTGCTGCTGGCGATGCGCGAGGTGGCCGAATCAAGCGGGCTCGCATGGGCGCAGATCGCGCCGGCGCTCAAGGCCGAGGGCCGCATCCACCTCGAGACGTACTGATCAGCCGGAGGGCGACATCGTCTTCCACAAAGAAAAACGCGGCCGAGGCCGCGTTTTTTGCAGGTTGCCTGAACACGAACCGCCGAAGCGGCGCGCGCCAGGCTGACGGCTGCGGGTCTTACTTCGTCGCGGCCTTGGCTGCGTCAGCCGCTTCGTGGCGGGCGTGGCGAGCCTTGGCGCGATGCGCCTTGGCCTTGGCCTTGTGCACGGCCTTCATCGGCTGCGTGCTCGCGGCCGCCTTCGTGCTTTCCGAAGCTGCCTTGGTGGACTCGGCGGTGGCCTTGCCGGTTTCCTTCATGGCGGTGGAGGTCTGGGCTTGAGCAGCGGCGGCGCCAACGATGAGAGCCAGGGCGATGAGTGCGTTTTTCATGGTGAGTGTCCCGAGGGGTTGAGAGGTGTACGTCCACAACGTGGCGGGGGTGATTCGGGTTGACGCAGCCGCGTCGCAAGACGTTCAGACTCTGGGCTTTCGTCTGCCTCTCCGCCATGGCCGCCCCTGCAACCATCGATCTCGAACACACCTACGCCCACGAGCTGGAAGGCTGCTCCGTGCCTTGGCGGCCTGAGCCTGCACCCGCTCCGAAGGCCCTCTTCTTCAATGCGCCCCTGGCTGAAGAACTCGGCCTCGACCCTGCACTCGCCGGCCCGGCGGGCACGGCGCTGTTCTCCGGCAACGCCTTGCCAGCGGGCGCCGAACCCGTCGCGCAGGTCTACGCTGGCCACCAGTTCGGCGGCTTTTCGCCGCAACTCGGCGACGGCCGGGCGCTGTTGCTCGGCGAAGTGATCGACCGCGCCGGGCAGCGCCGCGACATCGCCTTCAAGGGTTCGGGCCGCACGCCGTACTCGCGCGGCGGCGACGGCAAGGCGGCCGTCGGACCGATGCTGCGCGAGGCCCTGATGGGAGAGGCGATGCACGCCCTCGGCATCCCGACCACGCGCGCGCTCGCCGTGGTGGCCACCGGCGCGCCGGTACTGCGCGAACGGGTGCTGCCCGGGGCGGTGCTCACGCGGGTGGCCGCCAGCCACATCCGCGTCGGCACGTTCCAGTTCTTCGCCGCGCGGGGCGACGCGGTTCGCGTGCAGCAGCTGGCCGACTACACCCTCGCGCGTCACGACGCCGATCTCTCCGGCACGCCCGGTCGCTACCTCGCTCTGCTCGAGCGCGTGGCCGGGCGGCAGGCGCGGCTGATCGCGCAGTGGATGAACGTCGGCTTCATCCACGGCGTGATGAACACCGACAACATGACGCTCTCCGGCGAGACCATCGACTACGGCCCGTGCGCTTTCGTCGAGGCCTACGACCCGGCGGCGGTGTTCAGCTCCATCGACCGCGGCGGGCGCTACGCCTTCGGCAACCAGCCGCACATCGCGCGCTGGAACCTGGCCCGGTTGGCCGAGGCGCTGCTGCCCTTGCTGGCCGAGGGCGAAGACCAGGCCATGGCCGAGGCGATGCGCGTGATCGACGCGTTCCCGGCCGTCTACGGCCGCCACCTGCTCGCTGGACAACGCGCCAAGCTCGGGCTGCAACTTGCCGACGCCCCGAGCGACGAGGCCGACGCCGCCCTCGCCGCCGACTGGCTCGCCTTGCTGCACGCCGGCAAGGCCGACTTCACCCTGGCATGGCGCAGGCTCTGCGACGCCGCCGCCGGCGACGACACGCCACTGCACGCGCTGTTCGCCGACGCGAACGTCTTGCGGCCCTGGCTCGAGCGCTGGCGCGAGCGATGCGCACGCGAAGATGCGGGCTCGCCCTTCAGCCAAGGCCCACGTTCCGCCGAAGAGCGTGCCGCGCGCATGCGCCGCGTCAACCCGTGGATCGCTCCTCGCAATCACCGCGTGGAAGAAGCGTTGACGGCCGCCTCCGACGATGGCGACATGGCGCCTTTCGAGCGCTTGCTGGCCGCGCTGCTGCATCCTTTCGACGAGAGGCCGCAAAACGCCCGCTATGCCGAGCCGGCACCGGCCGAGGTGACTGCGCAATACCAGACGTTCTGCGGCACCTGATCGGCCACCGCCGACACTCGTTCGGCTTGCCGGCCGACGGGCGCTCGCACCTTTTGGCAGCTCGGAGCATGCCGCCGATCGATAGAGTTTCAGAACGAGCGCTCGTCTGCGCCGCTGAAAGAAAAAGATGATGAGAAGCTGGTGGCGATTCGGGGTGATCGCGGTCGCTATGGCGGCCAATTCTTGTGGAGGGGGTGGGGATTCGATCACCACGACCACGCCGCCGCCACCAGCGAATCGTGCACCCTCCGCCAACTTCGCGTTCTCGTGCGCCGACCTGGCCTGCACCTTCACCAGCACCAGCACCGACCAGGACGTGGGCGATGCCATCGTCAGCCAGAGCTGGACCTTCGGCGATGCCTCGGCGGCGGTCTCGACGAACAACCCGCCGCACGCCTTCACGGCTGCCGGGGCGTACTCGGTGGCGTTGACGGTCGTCGATCGATCGGGCGCGACGAACAGCATCTCGCGGCAGGTATCCGTCACCGCGCCGCCCGTGCCGGCGGCGCCTCGGGCCGGCTTCACCGCCAGCTGCCAGTCGCTCGACTGCAGCTTCACCGACACCAGCACCTACGACGCAGGCAGCGTGTTCCAGTCGCGCCGCTGGGACTTCGGCGACGGCACCGCGAACGTCACCACCAGCCCGGCTGCACATCGCTACGGCGCGACCGCGCTCACGACGTACAGCGTCAAGCTCACGGTCACCGACACTGCAGGCAAGACCAGCAGCAGTGTTCAGACCATCGTGGCCGCGCCCCCGGCCAGCACGCTCAACTGCACCGGCGGCAGCTGCGTGCTGAACCTGACGACAGCCTCACGCGTCACGGCCACGATCGTGAGCCGCGAATGCTCGGCGCGCAACAACCAGGTCGTCATCACCGCGCCGATCACCGAGACCGCTTTCGCCGACGGCTGCTACGACCCCGTGGGCGTGGCGGTGCCGGTCAACGGTGGCGCCGTGTTCGCCGCCAACACCATGCTGCAGGTCGAAGTGCGCTCGGGAACCTTCGCCGCGTCGACGCTCGTGTTCGCACCTTCGATCCGCGTCAGCGGCAACTTCGCCATCGGCTGGACGCTGACCTTCGACGATGGTTTCGGCGGCCCGGGCGAGCCCGACTTCAACGACCTCGTGATCCTTATCAAGGCCGCGCCTTAAAACCTGCGGCGAGCGAACCTGCGTGCCGCTCCGGCGCGCGGGCGCGGCGATTGCCGAAGTTCCGATGTTCCGGGTCATGACGCGTGCACCACGCATCGGCCCGGCTTTCATTCCGGAAGGTCGCCATGTCAGGTCTCTCTCGCCGCACATTCCTCGCCTCTGGCACCTCGCTCGGCGGCGTGGTGTCGATACCCCTCGCAGGCTGCGCCACGGCCGCCGGCGCCGGCCTTGCTGGCGATGCACCCGCCACCGATGCGCCCGCCACCGATGCCGGCTCGCTCGCACTCACGATCACCGTCAACGGCACGCCGCATCCGGTGAACGTCGACCCGCGCACGACCTTGCTCGACGCACTGCGCGAACACGTCGGCCTCACGGGCTCCAAGAAGGGTTGCGACCAGGGTCAATGCGGTGCGTGCACCGTGCATCTCGACGGCAAGCGCGTGCTCTCGTGCCTGACGCTCGCGGCCTCGGTGGGCACGCGCAAGGTGACGACGATCGAAGGTCTCGCTGCGGCCGACGGCACACTGCATCCGATGCAGCAGGCGTTCGTCGACAACGACGCGTTCCAGTGCGGCTACTGCACACCGGGCCAGATCATGTCGGCCGTGGCCTGCGTCGCCGAAGGCCACGCAGAGAACGGAGAAGACATCCGCGAATACATGAGCGGCAACCTCTGCCGCTGCGCCGCCTATCCGAACATCGTGGCGGCGATCCAGCAGGCGCGCTCGGCGCGCGGGAGCGCCTGATGCGCGCCTTCACCTACGCCGCGGCCGAGAGCGCCGACGCCGCCACGCGTCTGGCTGCGCGCATGCCCGCCGCGAACGGCGTGCCCCCCACCGAAGCGGCCGCGCAATACCTGGCCGGCGGCACCACGCTGCTTGACCTGATGAAGCTCGACGTGATGCGCCCGCAGACGGTGATCGACATCACCGGCCTGCGCCGCGAGAACGCTGCCATCACCGCAGGCGCCGACGGCGTCACATTCGGCGCGATGGTCTCGATGACCGAGGCCGCCGAGCATCCGGCGGTGCTGCGCGACTATCCGGTGATCGCCGACACGCTCAAGCTCGCCGCGAGCCAGCAGTTGCGCAACATGGCGAGCCTCGGCGGCAACGTGCTGCAGCGCACTCGCTGCGCCTACTTCCGGGACACGCGCTGGGACGCCTGCAACAAGCGCAACCCGGGCTCCGGCTGCGCTGCGCTCGACGGCGTCAACCGACAGCACGCGGTGTTCGGTGCGAGCGAAGCATGCATCGCCACCTATCCTGGCGATTTCGCCCAGGCGCTGATGGCGCTCGGTGCGCGCGTCGAGACTCCATCGCGCCGGATCGATTTCGCGGAGCTGCATCGCCGGCCGGGCAGTACGCCCAACATCGAGACCGTGTTGCGGCCGGGCGAGCTGATCACCTCGATCTTCGTGCCGGCCGGCGCCTGGACCCGGCGTTCGCGGTATCTGAAGATTCGCGACCGGCAGTCTTACCAGTTCGCACTGACTTCGGCCGCCGTGGCGCTCGACATGAACGGCGGCAGCGTGCGAGAAGCGCGCATCGCGCTCGGCGGCGTGGCAACGGTGCCGTGGCGCTCGCGCGAGGCCGAGGCCGCGTTGCGCGGCAAGGTACTCGACGAAGTCACCGCCACCGCCGCCGCCGAAGCCGCTTTTGCCGGCGCACAACCTCGAAAGCACAACGCCTACAAGGTCGCGCTGGGCAAACGAACGCTCGTGCGTGCGCTGCTCGAAACCGCGCAAATGCGCGTCGCCTGAACCGCACGCCGGCACGCGCAAATCCCAACTTCATCCAAATCCCATGGTCACCTCCTCCATCGCAGCACCGGCGCCCCGCGCCAACCAGGGCGAGCCCATCGCTCGCTACGACGCCCGCGCCAAAGTCACGGGCGGCGCGCGCTACCCGGCCGACGAGCCCGTCGCCAACCCGGCGTACGGCTACCTCAAGACGAGTTCGATCGCCAGAGGCCGCATCACCGCCATCGACGAAGCGCCGGCGCGCGCCGTGCCCGGCGTGCTCGACATCCTGACGTGGCGTAACGCCAGTGCCATCAAGCCGCTCAAGACCTTCAACGACGGCGGCACCGGCGCCACCAGCATCGCGCCGCTGTCGTCGCCGCAGATCTGGCACGAGGGCCAGATCGTCGCCCTGGTCGTGGCAGAGACGTACGAGGCGGCGCGCGAGGCCGCGAACCGGCTGCGCATCGACTACGCAGCCGAAAGTCCGAGCGCGAGCTTCGATTCCGCGGGCACGACCACGCAGGCTGCCGCCGATATCTCGCCCACGTACAAGGACCCGAAGGTCGGCGACGCCGAGGCGGCGTTCGCTGCGGCCCCCGTGAAGGTCGACGCGGAGTACGCCACGCCCACGCAGCACCACAACCCGATCGAACTCTTCGGCACTACCTGCACGTGGCAAGACGACGAACTCACCATCCTCGAGCCTAGCCAGTTCGTGTATGCACTCAAGAACGGCGTGGCCGAACAGTTGGGCATCGACGCCGGCAAGGTGCACTGCATCAGCCCGTACATCGGCGGCGCGTTCGGATCGAAAGCGTCGGTGACGCCGCGCACAGCCATCGTGGCACTTGCCGCGCAGCGACTGCGCCGGCCGGTCAAGCTGGTGATGACGCGGCAGAACGGCTACACGGTGGCCACCTATCGCGCCGAGACGCAGCAACGCGTGCGTCTGGCGGCAAGCCGCGACGGCAAGCTCCTGGCCTACCTGCACGAAAGCAGGGAGATCACCTCGAGGCCCGACAACTATTTCGTCGGCGGCAGCAAAGATACCGCGCACATGTATGCCTTCGGCGCCGTCAAGACGCATGTCGACCTCGTTCACGCCGACCGCAACACACCCGGCTTCATGCGCGCGCCGTCCGAGCTGCCCTACATGTACGCGCTCGAGACCGCGATGGACGAGCTCGCCGTCGCATTGCGCATGGACCCGATCGCTTTCAGGCGCATCAACGACACCATGACCAGCCCGGTCGAGAAGACCAAGCGCTACACCAGCCGCTCGCTGATGCAGTGCTACGACGAAGGCTCGGTGGCCTTCGGCTGGAGCCGGCGCACGCCCGAGCCTGGCTCGATGCGGGACGGCGACTGGCTCGTCGGCTGGGGCTGCGCCACGGCGATGTACCCGACCTACGTTGCACCCGCCTGTTGCCGCGTGCTGTTCACCGCGCAAGGCAAGGCAGTGGCGCAGCTCGCGGCGCACGACCTGGGCACCGGCACCTATACGGTCGCTGGACAGGTGGTGGCCCTCAAGCTCGGCATCGAGCCCACATCGGTGAAGGTCGAGCTCGGCGACAGCAAGCTGCCGCCAGCACCGGTCTCGGGCGGCTCGAATGTCACGGCGAGCGCGAGCTCGGTGCTCATGAAGGCCTGCGACCAGATTCGCGCCAAGCTGTTCCAGGCGGCCGTCAAGCAGGGCCCGCTCGCCGGCAAGCGCACCGACCAGCTCGAGATCGCGGCCGGCAAGATCGTCGCGGCCGACGGCAAGCAGCTCTCGCTCGAAGATGCCTTCAAGGCGGCAGGCACCAATGTCATCGAGGAGTACGCGGAGTGGTTTCCGCCCGGCATGGGTCCGGAAGACGTGGCCAAGCTCTACAAGGGCGGCTCGGCCATCACCGGCGGTGGCGAAGGGCCGAAGCTGATGTTCGCGTTCGGCGCGGAGTTCGTGGAGGTGCGCATCCATTCGCGTACGCGCGAGATACGCGTGCCGCGGCTGGTGGGTGCTTTCGCCGCCGGCCGCATCGCCAACCCGCGCACCGCGCGCAGCCAGTTGCTGGGCGGCATGATCTGGGGCGTTTCCTCGGCGCTGCACGAGGAAACCGAAGTCGACCCGCGCTACGCCCGCTACGTCAACAACGACCTCGCCGAGTATCTGGTGCCGGTCAATGCCGACATCGACGAGCTGCAGGTGATCATGGTTCCGGAGGTCGACATGGAAGTGAATCCGGCCGGCGTGAAGGGCCTCGGCGAACTCGGCAACGTCGGTACTGCCGCGGCGGTGTCTAACGCCGTGTTCCACGCCACCGGCAAGCGCGTTCGCGAGTTGCCGATCCGGCTCGAGAAGCTGCTGTAGCTCGCGTGCCGGCGTTCAGCCGGCAGTTCGTGCGAGGAACGGGCGCATCGCCGCCAGCCAGGCTTCGGCCATCTTGCGCTGCCCCTGCAGGTTGGGATGGGTGCCGTCGAACGTGTCGGCGGTGGCACTGTCAGGATCGTCGTTCCATCCGGCGTATTGATTGACCGCGATCACGGGAGACTGTGCGGTCGACTCGCGGCCG
>Ga0209512_1001481_pt1 | contig 28684 bp, 26 predicted proteins | sample frozenSSSSmetaG_FD_184142 | JGI IMG/M metagenome (GOLD analysis project Ga0209512, IMG submission 184142) | Glacier valley bacterial and archeal communities from Borup Fiord, Nunavut, Canada, to study Microbial Dark Matter (Phase II) -... | ecosystem: Environmental > Aquatic > Freshwater > Ice >...
TAATACCACTATGGGAAAAAGTTTGGGGTTAAAAAAAGTAGGGGCAGGTCCCCGTGCCTGCCCTAAAGAGTTGTAGAAGGGACAGATAAAAGAGTCTATCCCTTTCGGAAGAGTTATATCAGGCCACCAAAAATCCTGACTCCTCTGGCAGGGATTTCTTGCAAGCCGGAAACCTGCTGATGGGTCAGTAAATCCAGGCTCTGCTCACCTCCGAGGTCAACTGTTTCGGGTTGGGGGTTGTGGTTCATGACAAACAGAAACGAGCGACCATCCTTTGTGCGCTTTGAAACCTCCACGCCCGCCGGAGTTTTTAGCAAAGGTTTAATCTGGTGGCTGGTAGCCAGATAACCCGCTAATCCCTTGAGGAAATCCTGGTCGGGACTAGAAGCGACATACCAGGCTTGCCCCTTGCCAAAACTATTTTTGGTCACAACGGGCATGCCCTGATAAAACTCATCGCCATACTCGGCTAATACTTCCGCCCCCTCGCTATGTAGCAGGTCGCACAGTAAGTTGCAGCTATATTCCCCTTGCAGCGTTCCTAACGCTTGCTTCATGATAATTCGGTTCTTCTGGTCGGGGAAAAGCGCGTCTATTTCCTCCACCCAGATACCCAGCAAAGCCCGCAGTTCGCCGGGATAGCCGCCCACCGTTACCAGGTCGGTTTCGTTGACGATACCACTGAAAAAAGTGGTCAGGAAAGTTCCGCCGTTTTTAACAAATTCCTCCAAGCGTTGGGCATAGCCCGGTTTAACCATATACAAAACCGGGGCAATCACAACATCATATTTGCTCAGGTCGGTATTAGTGCCAATCATGTCCACCTGAATATTCAGGTCATAAAACGCCCGGTAATACTTATAAACCTCATCCACATATTTCAGGGCAATACTCGGCCCACTTGAGTATTCAACCGCCCAACGATTTTCCCAATCAAAAACAATCCCTATTCTGGTTTCGACCCGTGAGTCCAACAAAGTATCACCCAATTGCTGCAACTCCTCGCCCAAAGTGATCACCTCTTTGGTAACTCTGGTATTTTCGTGACCAACATGCTCAATCACCGCCCCATGATATTTTTCAGAGGCTCCCCGCGAACGCCGCAATTGAAAAAACATCACGGTATCGGCCCCTCTGGCGACAGCCTGATAGCTCCATAAGCGCATTACCCCTGGTCGTTTCAGGGAATTATAGGCTTGCCAGTTCTGTTGGCTGGGGGTTTGCTCCATCAGCATAAAGGGCTGCCCGTCTTTTAAGCCGCGCATCAAATCGTGCATCATGGCGGTGTAGCTGACGGGCGTATTGGCGGAAGGGTAGTTATCCCAGGAGACAATATCAAGATACTTGGCCCACTTGAAATAATCCAGAGGTTTATAAGCTCCCATCAGGTTAGTAGTAACCGGGATGTTGGGGGTCTGTTTTTTGAGTTCTTGATACTCGCCCAGATAACATTCCAGCAAACTGTCGGAATTAAAGCGGGTATAGTCCAGCGAAATCCCCTGAAAATCCGTTTGCGACATATCCCGTTGCTCACTTAGCATACTAGCTGGGACAATTTCATTCCAGTCATAAAAGGTATGACCCCAGAAGTTGGTACACCAGGCGGCGTTAAGTTTATCTAATGTGCCATAACGGTTTTTTAGCCATACCCGGAAAGCCTCAGCACAGTTGTCACAGTAGCAACTTCCGCCATATTCGTTTGATACGTGCCAGACCAACAAGGCCGGGTGGTTTTTATAACGTTCGGCTAGCTTTGCCGCTATCAGTTTGGAATACTTTCGGTAGGTTGGGCTATTGGGACAGAAATTGTGGCGTTGTCCAAATTTGTGTTTTCTGCCCTCAAAATCTACCCGCAAAACATCGGGGTAGCGGGTTGCCATCCAGGCCGGGTGGGCGGCGGTGCTGGTGGCAAGGCAGACGAAAATGCCATTTTGATAGAGCTTATTTATAACCTCATCCAGCCACTCAAAATTATAGGTGGTTTCGTCAGGCTGATTAAGAGCCCAGGCAAACACATTAACGGTGGCGATATTAATTCCGGCTAAACGGAATATTCGCATATCTTCGTCCCAGATTGCTTTGTCCCATTGTTCCGGGTTGTAGTCGCCCCCATAAAAAATTTGAGGCAACTTTGGACTAATCATATTTAAAACCTCTTTTGTAATTACGACTTTCGCTTTGGAACTCACTAATAGAGGTAATAGCTACCAAATTAAACTCGAAAATTGGCCTCAAGCGAAAGTCGTGGCAATGAAAATTTTGAAAATAGAGGGGCAAAGATAAAAGCAACCAAATTATCAAACTCTGGTTTTTGTCCCTGCCTTACAGCTTTGGTGGTACGGCTAGATTATAGCAGTTACGCCCCGATTTAGTGCAGCAAGCTAAAATTGCAACTCCTAAAAATACGGGCTATAATTCCACTGGTTTACTTTCCCACTAATCTTTTCCTAAAAACAAGCTATCCATACAGTATTTGGCAGTAAAACCCCTGTATAAAACAGTTGGCGGCGGGCTATTCTTGCGTTAGCAAAAGCCCAAATCAAATTAGTTACTAAAACTGGGAAAAAACATGCTACCTATTCTTTTTCAGAACGATTTTATAGTTATCTATACCCACGATTTTTTTACGGTGCTGGGTTTGGTGGTGGGGTTGATAGTTTATTTTTTTGAGCTGCGCCGCCGCCAGATGCTCAGGTACAAGATTTTCCTGATTTCGATAGCGGCAATCTTTGGAGGTGGGCTGGGCTGCCGCCTGATTACCGCCTGGGAGCATCTACCTTACTACACTAATCAGGGCGATGTACCTTTTACTTATCTGGTGGCTCATAGCGGCAAAAGTATTATCGGCGGGATTGCGGGGGGTTATCTCGCCATTAAACTCAGCAAAAAGGCATTAGGTTATAACCTTTCGACGGGCGATTGCTATGCTCCGGCGATTCCGCTGGCGATGGCGATTGGGCGGGTGGGTTGCTTCCTCTCGGAATTGCCGTTAGGTAAGCCCACCGACCTGCCCTGGGGTATTGCCGCCAGCCCGGAAGCGGCAGCGCACTTTACGACCTGCCCCTATTGTCAGCAAAAGATGCACCCCAGCATGATTTACGAAATAATCTTTCACCTGATAGCTTTTGTGGTTATTTTGCGCTTCCGCCATCTGGTGATTGTGCAGGGCGATACCCTCAAACTTTATCTATTGGCGGCGGCAATCTTTCGCTTTTTGGTGGAATTTGTACGGGCCAACCCGGAGCAATTCTGGGGGCTAACCGGGCCTCAAATCGTCCTGATACCGCTCACTGGCTTGTTGATTTACCACTTTATAAAGCAGTTGCGGCGCAAGGTCTACCAAATGCCGCCCGCCCCTGTCCCTGTCACCATTGCTGCCGAGGAAGTTTTGCGATGAGCGAGGATATTCTTAAATATATTAGGGCAAATTGGTCAACCTACAGCCGAGAAGCTATAACGGCTGAACTATTAAAACAAGGTTATAGCCAGGAAGATATTGATAACGCCTGGAAAACCCTTTCCAGTGAAGGCTCTATTCCAGTTAAAAGGTGGGATTTCTGGTTGGCCCTGCTCGCTTTTTATCCAGGAGTACAAGTTGTGGTTGGTCTTCTGAGTCTGCTAATTAAGGCTTCAGCCGGAGGCAGCAACACTATTAGTTTTGTTATTGTCTCTTTTCCTGTTGCCACCACAATCGGGCTATTAGTGAGTGTTTATTTGTGGCAAAAAAAGCCTGTGGTTGCCAAAGGGCTGCTGGCAGGGGTGATTTTATCCTTTGTTATACCTTTTGTCCCTATTTTCATTATTTTGGGAATTTGTTTGTCGGGTGACTTCCGTTCTTAACAATTTATCCCGGTACTTATCATTGGGGGCATTTGCACCTTTGCTTATCAGTTTAGATAATCAGGTAGAGCTAACAAGGAAGGGCTAATTTGAACGAAGAAATCCTGAACTATATACGGCAATATCGGGGCTATTATACCCGTGAGGCTATTTCGGCCAATCTTTACCGGGCTGGCTTTCGCCCAGAGGATATTGAGCAAGCTTGGGCAATCGTGGAAGGAATTGTGCCCCCGCCCGTCTCCCAAAAGCCCCACTTTTGGCTGGGATTGCTGTTGTATCCGACGCTAGTAATCGGCTCGATTATTTTGGGGGTAGTTTTTAGCTCTGGTATTTTCTTATACCTGGCTTTTGGTATTTTTATTGGGGGAATTATTGTTTCGGTAATTATAGATCAGCGCGACAGACCTCTGGCTAAAGGGTTAAACTTTGCCTTTGTTGGAATGTTGGTTTTGCTGATAGTCGCACCGTTTGTGGCGATAATAGTGGTAATCGGGATTTGCCTAACGGGTAATTACAGATATTAAAAGGATAAAATAAATGTTAGCATTACGGCCTTATACCCCACTCCATATGGTTTTAACGGTTTGCGGGAAATGCTTTGCAGAAGACCCCCAGCGCAAAATAGATTATAGCCTGGATATTTTGCAGGGAAACTTGATACTTATGGACGGCAAGGTTTACATGCGTCGTCACTGTCGGCGGGGGCATGGCGAAGTAATCAGCCTGTACGAAGAAGATTACGACCTGTGGCAATATTTACAGCAGTGGCGCGTGCCAACCAAAGAAATAATCCCCGATACCGCCAATAACTACCTGCCGATACCCCTGAGTTATATGCAGGGGCTAGGAGAACTACAAACACAGCATAGTTGTATACTTTTGGTTGACATAACCGAAAACTGCAACCTGAATTGCCCGACCTGTTTCGCAGGTAGTGGCCCTGCCGTCAGCAAATTCGTGCGACTGCCCCATATTATCCGCGCCCTGGAAACCGCCATTGAGCGCGAAGGTGGACGGATTGACGTTTTGATGCTTTCGGGCGGTGAGCCAACTGTTCATCCTGAGATAATCGAGGTTATTCAGGAGGCCATCAAGCGCAACGTTACCCGCGTGGTGCTGAATACCAACGGCGTGCGGCTGGCAAAAGATGATAAGTTAATGATGGCTCTGGCGAAAATGCGCGAACGGGTAGAGGTCTATCTTCAGTTTGATGGCTTTGAACTGGAAACTCACCTGTATCACCGGGGCGAGGATTTACGCGACATCAAGGCAGAGGCGATAAAACGCTTGGCTCATGCCCGGATTTTTACCACGCTGGTGATGGCGGTGGCGGCGGGGGTCAATGACAAAGAAATCGGGCGAGTGGTCGAATACGCTTTTGAAACCGACTATATCGGGGGTATCTCCTTTCAGCCAGTTTTTGGTTCTGGGCGGGCCAACCCGATTGACCCTATGAACCGGGTAACTACTACTGGCGTTTTGAAACTGTTGGGAGAGCAGAGCGGCGGGTTAGTAACGCCCCAGGATTTTATCGCCCTGCCCTGTAGCCATCCCGATTGTTGCACCATCAGCTATTTCGTGCGGGGCGATAACGGGGAGTTAAATTCTATCCCGCGCTTACTAGGAATTGAGCGGCTAAAAGCTAATCTGGGGCTGGTTTCCAACCGCATTGCTTTCCCCGATGCCAACGCCACCATTCAGGCCGCTCTGGTCGGGATGATGAGCGAAACCACCACGATCACCCGCCCCGAATTGATAGATTATGTACTGAATCTCTGCGAAAGCTGTGACCTGGGGCTTAATGAATTCGTGAAAAGTGTGGGGCGGATGGTCATCAAGCGCGAACACCCCATCGAAACCGTCACCAAGCGCATGAAACGGATAACCATCAAATCTTTTATGGATGCCTGGACGCTGAACGTGGAGCGGCTACAACAATGCTGTGTGCATGTTGGCTCAACCGATGCTGATACTAACCCGGTGCGTGTACCTTTCTGCGCGCGTCAGCTTTTCAGTGAATTGCGCCAGAAAACTTCCGCCGGACAGGTATCCGCCGGGCAATTGATTCAGTTAGACGGAAGGGCAAAAGTTAAGAGATGAGACAGACTTTACCTTCTCAGGGATTAGGTCGGGCTGAAAAGTACGAGCGGGTAGCTTTTACTTTTTGCAAAATGGGCACTACCGGGTTAATTTGCTGGCTGTTGACCCCGCCCATTTTTGTGCTAATAGTAGCGGTGGCGGCAATTGGTCTATACGGACGGGCGGTGGCCCTCGGCCTGACCCGTAGTCACTGTTTCTTGCGCCGCCCCCTGGTGATTATGGGGTTTTGGGCGGCGGTTGTGGCGGCGGATGGCCTTTTAATTTTTTCACACCTGTTCTAACCAACTTTTTTGTAATGTCAGGGTTAAGAAAAATGTAATCTTCCGCTAAACCGGGACGTTACGCTATTGCATTTGACTTGTGGCTGTGGTATAAATCTTGCAATTATTTGCTACGTGATTGGGAGGAGCTGAGGTGTTATTACCCCTCATCACCAGGATTCCAAGCTTACAAGTTTTTGACTTATAACAGCTATAACGTAAAGTTTGGTATTTAGACAGCCTCATAGTTGAGGGGAGTTTGTTGTGGAATTTAAATTCGTAGCGTCATCGGCCCTGTTAGAATTTGCCAAATCGCTACCTGATAGCTATTGCATTTTACCCGCAAGTTGTACCGCTCCAACGCTGGAGTTTGTACAAAGCTTGGTAGAGGGTAAAAATCAGGTTGCGGTCATGGCCCTCACTCAGTCTCAAAACCTATCTGCTCTGGCAATTGGCTTTGCTGACCCTCATTCACCTGATAAATTTGAACTGGATTTAATCGCAATTAATGGCGAAAATCGCTCTTCCCAGGTCTTAAACCTGATTTTCCGGGAAATGATTGGTTTTGCCGCCCGCCACCGTTTTACCTCAATAACCCTGAAAACCCTGGCCGACAATATGCCCGTGATTAGCGAGGCTATTTCCCAGCTCGGTTTTAAGGTGGTAGCCTTTAACTCCAAAGGGGAGGGTCACCCCGGTGAGGTCTGCCTTGAACGCCATCTTGACCTTTATGATTTGTCAGGGCGGGCTCGGCCTGTTTTGCGGCTGGCAGCTTCCAATGAACAACAACTACCCATACCAGTCCTTTCCCGCTTTAACCATCTGGTCAGTTTCCTTCAACATGAGCAAGTTATTAATTACTCTCTGCAAGGTGATAAACCCAGTTATATGCGTGGCCTTAGCTGGTTGCTGAAATCTCCGCCCGATGTTAGCTATCTCTATTTTCATGGGGATGAGCCGATTGCCTATCTTGCCGGACAAAATCAAGGCGACGAGAATTGCGGTACTATTCTGGCTTTGGAATGTGCCGGGGTTAAGCCGAACGTAACTCCGCCCTGGCTAAATCCCTCAGTTTTGCATCAGACCGTTAATAACCTGAAAAAAGTGGGTTATCGCGGGGTGCAATTCAAGTCCAAAGGTAATAATACCAACCTCATTTTTGTAGCCTTGCGTTGCGGTTTTATTATTGCTGGCTACGAACCGCTTGGCACTGCCGGCGAAGTTTTACTGGAAAAGGTTTTTCGGTAACAGCTAACCTAACCCCCTGACCCCCTTCCCTAAAGTGGAAGGGGGAACAAGATTTCTTTATTCTAACCTTCGACTTCGACTTTAGATTTGTAACTAACAACTAATAACCGACAACCGACAACCGTTTTTACTCCCGTTTGACTCCCCCCCTGGCTATTGCTATAATTTTCACAAGATTAAACTTTTATTAATAAATATATCAGTAGGAACACGGGCGTGGGCGTAGCCAGCCTGAAGGAGTAACCATGTTTAGAGTTCTGGTGAGCGACCCTATCGCCAAAGAGGGGATTGCCCGACTGAAGGCCGAGGGTGATAATTTTGAGGTTGACATTAAAACTAGTCTGCCCAAAGAGGAGCTTTTGCGGATTATCCCCGATTATGACGGGCTGGTGGTGCGAAGTGAGACCAAAGTAACTGCTGAGGTAATCAAGGCCGCTACCCGCTTGAAGGTCGTGGCGCGGGCTGGCGTAGGCGTGGATAACGTTGATGTAGAAGCGGCTACCGGGCGGGGCGTAATTGTAGTAAATACTCCCGGCGGTAATACCCTGGCGGCGGCGGAACTGGCATTTACCTTGATGTTAGCAACCGCCCGCAAACTAGGACAGGCTAATACCTCGCTCAAAGAGGGGAAGTGGGAACGCAAGCAATTTGTGGGCGTGGAACTTTTTGGTAAAACGCTAGGAATTGTGGGCCTGGGACGCATCGGCACTGAAATCGCCAAACGGGCTATCAGTTTTGGGATGAGGCCAATTGCCTATGACCCCTTTGTGCAGCCCGCCTATGCTGAGAAAAACGGTATCGAGATGACCACCTTGCTTGATATTTACCACCGGGCCGATTTTATCACCGTCCATAGTCCCCTCACGCCCGAAACGCTTCATATGATTAACGACAGCGCTTTTGAGCAAATGAAAAACGGGGTGCGGATTATTAACGCCGCGCGCGGGGGTATTATTGATGAAGCGGCTCTGCTAAATGCTCTGCAAAGTGGCAAAGTAGCGGCAGCAGGTCTGGATGTGTACGAGCAGGAGCCCCCCCCTGCCGATTATCCCCTGATAAAGCATCCCAATGTGGTGGTAACGCCGCACTTAGGAGCCAGCAGCGAAGAAGCCCAGATTAAAGTAGCGGTGGATGCTGCCGAGTCGGTTATTGCTGCTTTGAATGGCGAACTTGTGCCTAACGCGGTTAATTTACCCGGCCTTAGCCCCGAAGCTCTGGCGGATTTGCGCCCCTATCTGACCCTGGCGGATAAGTTGGGACGATTAGCGGCAGCTCTGGCGGATGGCCCGGTGCAACGGCTGGAAGTATCGTTGCAGGGTGATGCTAACCCTAACAATGGTAAATTGCTCACGATGGCGGCTCTGCAAGGTGTTTTGAGTAACACCCTTCAGGATGAGCTAATCAATTTGGTGAATGTGCGCTATGTGGCGGAACGGCACGGGCTGGAAGTCACCGAAAAATGTTCCGCCGAGGAAGGCCAATTTAGCGGACGCACGGTTTGCCTGATGGTTCAGACCAAGACCAGCAACCCCGATGGCATCAACCTACGTAGCTTTGACGGAACCCTGGTTAATGGCGAACCCCGGATTGTGCGGATTAATGGTTATGCGGTGGAGGTTGCCCCGGTGGGTTATCTGCTTATCAGTCGCCACAATGACCGCCCCGGTATTATTGGCAAGGTCGGGACAGCTTTGGGTACTTTGGGGGTTAATATCGCCTCAATGGATGTGGGTCGGCGTGACCGGGGGGGGGAGGCGGTAATGATTCTAAGTATTGACGAGTCCATTCCGGCGGAGGTTTTAGAACAACTCAGCAAAATAGACGGGATGGAAAATCTGCGCTTTGTGGATTTAGGCAGTTAACAGGTTTTAGGCTAACTTGACCTAACCCCCTACCCCCTTCCCTGATTCAGGGAAGGGGAGAATTTCATTCCCCTAACCCTTTCTTTATTCTTTCTCCTTTATTCTTCATTACAGCCTGAAACATTTTAGCTTTTCCCGGTGTCCAAATCAGCGAGCAAGGAAATTGTCCGAAAGTAAAGGGGAAAGCTAAAATGCGTAAAATTGTTGGGCCGATTTTGTTCCTGATTTTTCTGTTAGAAGTAACAGTTGCGGTTATAATAATATTAAATGTACCAGGAGGGTTTGGTTCATTGGTAGCAGTAGATTTAGGGCCAGAGCGGCGGCGCGAACTTCCCGCGAAAACGTTTGACAATATTAATAAAAGTAGCCGTCTGGTGGTTGAGAACGATAATGGTCGGGTTGAGGTTACGGGTTCCAATAATTCCAGCCAGGTTATGGTTAAGGCTACTCAGGTGACACACGGCACGAACGATGAGGCATTTAGCCACCTGACTTTTGATGTCGTGCAAAGCGGGAATGATATTGTGGTTAAAGCCAAAAGTAATTCTTTAGGACTTAGCCTGGGTGGAAATAACCGTACCGACCTGCAAATAACTGTGCCAACTTACATCGTGACAAACCTAACCACCGAAAACAGCATTATTAGCCTGAGTAACCTGGATAATGCTGAGGCGCAGCATACAATCCAAACTGACAACGGGCGGATTACCCTGACCAACGTGAAGGCTAAATATATTCAGGCACATAGCGATAACGGGTTAATGAGCCTTGATACCGTCACTTCCCGCCTTAATGCCGAAACCAGTAATGGGCGGATTGAAGCGGTAAAAAGTACCCTTGATATTGAAAGCGTAAAAACCGACAATGGTAGTATAGATTTGCGGGGTAGCTTGCAACAAACGGGTGGCGGCGAAATATCTACCAGCAACGGTGCGGTTCACCTGCGTGTGGCTCAGGTCAGTCAGGCTCGCTATGAGGTATCTACCTCAAATGGGAGTATCAATTTTAATGCCCCAAATGTAGTTTACACCTTGCAAGAACGGCGGCATGTTACTACGATGGGCACTGGGCCACTTATTCGGATTAATACTGACAATGGCAGTGTAAATATAGAGCAAGGTTCTTAAAAGTTTTTGGTTAGTGTTGGTAAAAATGAGGGGTTGAAGGGTTATGAGTAACGCACAAGTACCACGTTATCTAACGTTGGTCTTTATCATAGAGGTGAGTTTAGGGGTTCTGCTTTTGCTGATAACGGGCAATTGGATAACTTTGCTCGTCATAGCATTTATCCTGGGCGGATTGGCTACGTTGGGTTTGGGCCTCGCCAGAGTGGGGATGCTTGACCAGCAGTGGTTTGCCAATAGGGATACACAGGTGAACAAACAGATGAATAGTATGACAGTTTCGGGCGTGAAAATAAATCTGGGCGGCTCTTTTCCCATGACCGAGCCAGTAAATTTAAGCTTTGAAAAAAATGAATCCTTAACCGCGATTCAGGTTGAGGTTCAGATTGGGACGTTGCGGGTAATTGGGCAACCGGGTCTGGAAAAAATTCAAGTGACCGGGCAAAAGCAGGTTTCTTCGCGGGATGCTATGGCGGCCCGCTTGGAGTTAGATAATTTACAGGTTACGAGTGAGCAGGTTGGCGGTATTCTTAAGATATACGCTGGCTCGAAGGAACGGTTTAATTTTGCCATCGGGCGCAGTAATCGGATTGACCTGGATGTCTTAGTACCGCTTACTTTGGCTGGTACTTACATCACCCAAAGCGGCGATATTACCTTGCGCGGCCTGGAGGCTGATACTATCGGGCGTAGCAATTTAGGTAGTCTGATTGTAGAAAATTTTGGGGCGGGGCGGAATTTAAACCTTACCACTCAAAGTGGTAACATAACTGTCCAGCAAATTGCGGCGGGCAAGGTTGAAGCAAATACTAATCTGGGCCGGATTGAGCTAGTTGGGATTGGGGCGGAAGAACTACATCTGGAGTCCAGTGCTGGGTCGGTGCGGGCGCGGGGGGTAAATTGTGGGATATATCGGGCTAAAACCAACGCCGGGTCGGTGGAGTTATATAATTCCACCTGCGATGGCCCGGTAGAACTACGGACTAACCTGGGTCGGGTGTATGCCGCCGGGATTACCGCCCCTAATTTCATCCTCACTACTGATGCTGGTACAGTCTATTATCTTGGCTCTTCCCCGCGCCTTAATAGCGAGGCTCGTAGCAATCTCGGTACGGTTGAGCTACATTTTCCGGGTGGTGCGGTCTTTCAACTGGAAGCTACCAGCAACGTTGGCACGGTCAGCCTGGGACTGCCCCCTGCTACGGTTTATTCGCAAAATCGTAACCATTTCAACGGGGTATTTGGCATGGGTGGGCCACTCATCCGGGCTGGCAGCAATTTGGGTACGGTTAGCGTGGGGCTGTAATATTTAGTCAAAAGTCGAAGGTCGCAAGTCGAAAACTGAATCATACCTTGATTGTTAGTTGACACTCATAAGTGAACCTTACAAACTTGAAATTAGCTCTGAGAAGTGAGCATTTACGTTCCGGGTTTTGTTGCAATCAGAAGCGCGTATTGAACAAAGTCCAATGTGCTTTTAACGTCAGCTGAATCGGCTTTCTGCTGGGATTTCAAGGATGGGTTAGGGCGTTCGTCCCAGGCACGCTGGATTAGACCTTCCCAACTATGAGCCAGGGCTTCTTTGGCCCAGTTCGCTCCAGCTATTTTTGACCAGACTCGACCTGAGTGTAATGTGTGCAACATTCGACAAAAGCTCAAAACTATATATGGCTGATACCAGCGATTATTCACTGCTTCTGGGTCGGCAAAGATTTCCTGTACCCAAGCTTGCATTTTTTTCACTATTTCCTGCCGTAAGTCATCAGCGGAGACTGGATCAATCAGAGTGTTTGGCGGCGGCCCGTATAAGGTGATGCCGTACTCGCGCACTACCCACCGCACAACTTGGGTGTCGTCATGCTTTGACCAAACCAACTCCCGACTCGTGTTGTTCAGATACGAAAGCTCAACCCTTTGATCACTGGCCTGCCGCAATATATCTTTGGGGAAATAGGAACCTTCCAGGTGTTGTGCCCAATTAGACTTGAGGTCATACATCCGCCCATGCATTTTTTGCAAATCCAATAATTGCGTTTCCGAAATCTCTTGATTGATAGCTATCAGAAAATCAACATCACTGTCTATGTCCCAGTCGCCTACTGCAAAAGAGCCTTGCAGATAAACACCAATCAAATTGTCAGCCAGTGCAGCTTGAACACTTAATGTAAGTTCATTTAAGATTGTATTCAGCTCAAGATCCGATGTAGGATATTGTTTGCTCATTACTTTTACCTTCACAATAACTGGGTTTTAACCGCAGCGAGTATTGCTGGCTTTGAGTTAAAAGTCAAAGCTAACCTATTGGTGGTTATTTTTACCACCACTCACTAGCAATCAAGGTAATCCTATGACTTTCGACTTTCAACCTTCGACTGTCTACAATTGATAGAAGTGAATTAGCTTTTCTTCAGTCTCCGCACTGATACTAGCCACCAATTCAATATAGTCTTTGACGGTACTATTCTGAATTTTCTTCTTCAATAACTCATCAATCTGGTAAATTCCGGCGGAGTTCCCCATATTGATTTGAATGTGAATTGGGCGTACTTTGCCAATGCTTAATTCTACCCCCTGAATAGCTGCCGCCGATACCGAGTGGATATTAAGGTGTCCCGCCTCAAAGGGGATACGAGAACGGCCTTTTGCCATATCCAGCGCGTCCGCCACTTTGACTACTCCCGCTTCAATCGTCAAACAACGCTGGCTGCGGGCGTGAGCGATAATAGCGTGGAGCGTTTCAGCCATCACAATCGTGCGTTGCTCAATATCGTAGAGACCCCCCAAAATCTCAAGCAACTTACGTTCTGCCAGCCACAAACTGTGGTGCTCATGTTCGTCACGATGGACACAAATCCCAATATCATGCATTAAGGCTGCCAGCACTACCACTACTTCGGCATCGTCCTCGGTCAGGTGATGATGTTGCACAATACTAGAGGTTATGCCCGCTTCTCGCAACATTCGCAACATTTTCAGGGCAATATTAGCCACAATCTGCACATGTACCCGCCCATGGTCGCTGATGCCAAGACGGTCTACGGCGTTGATATTGGCGCATTTCCACATGGTCTGCAATTCAATATCAGCGTTAACCCTTTCCAGCACCGCCATCAGTTTGGTATTGTTACGGGCGGGCACTTTGACGAGTTTTGATTGGTTGGTGGGTTTTACTGGTTCGGTCACAATCGCCTTGCCGTCCACCAGGTGGGTTTCGGTGATTTCGTGGTTGTTTTCTTCCAGATTAACGGTTAGTTTCTGTTCCCCGGCAGTATTTTCTTTTTCCTCGTAAGCCCTTTCTAGTTCTTCCAAGGCTTTAATGTTAATGTCTAACACTTTTTTAGTGTTCCTTTCTGTCTTATCTTTTATTATTCGGTTATATACGAATCAATTAGTAAATAAGTTTCAGATTAGAGGTTTTTCGGCCTATATAACTCACCGCAACCAATAGCCTTTCTGTTCGTATATTATCATGCTTGATGGTTCAACCATCGGGCAGAATAGCAAATAGGTACTGGTTTAACCCCTTTACAAAAGGGCGTGCATACGCTACAATTATGCTACACATTACACAATACACAGGTTGTGTGAGATGGGTCATTGGGAAAATAGACTAGAACAGGTAATATAGGTGCAGGTAGTTGGGGTTTGAAAATGGGTATTTTTAATGTTATACAACAGATTGGAAGAATTCATCGTGGCTAACGTTCTAGTCGTGGAAGATGCGGACGACATTCGCAAAATAATAACTACTATTCTCAGTCGGGCAAGTATTACATCTATCGGGGTTGAAGATGCTTATTTTGCCCTGCAACAACTCAAAGAAAAACAATTCGACTTGGTTACCCTGGATTTGAACCTCCCCGGGATGGATGGCAATCAGTTTTTGGTGGAGCTTGCCAAAATTGACCCCTATATGCCAGTAATTGTGATTTCGGCTAATACCGAGATGTTGATTCCGCACCCCCAGGTTAAGGCCGTTATCAATAAACCTTTTGGAATGAAGGAGCTTATTTCCACCGTAAAGCAGCTTATTCCACCACCGCTGCAATATAATTCAATGGTGAAAACCCTTTTTCCGGCGTAGGTTGTTGTCGGAAAAAGTCAAAAGTCTAAAGTCGAAGGTCTAAAATCGGAAATAATCGTAGGAGGATGCTCCGTCATCCGCTAACCATCGCAGGACAGCAGCCCCATCCTACGGGTTCGGCTACAAGGGTAGACACATTGGTCTACCCCTACACAAATTCTTGTTCCTTGCTCCTTTTTTTCATCCTTCATCCTTCCAATTCCCCCCTTTTTTCCCGAAATTGCGATATAAACTACAACAAATCTAGCGGTTAAGCATATAATACAAATGGCACAAAATAATTTAGCGGAAACCACAACACCGGAGTATTATTGATGCCTACTACCTGGAGCAGCGAACAAATTCTGCAACTTGCCCCCGATACCTCCTCCGCCAAAGCTGGACGGGATTTAGCCGCTCCCCGCAAATGGGTCACGCTGGGCTATACTGAGGCGGCAGTGTGGGGTGAATGTCAGGGGAGTTCCAAGACCCCCTACCAAACCCAGATTGACATCAATGGCCCCGCTTTTACCTGCACCTGCCCCAGCCGAAAATTCCCCTGTAAACATGGACTCGGCCTTTTTTTAATCCTCGCCAGTAAACCAGAAGCTTTTACCGAAAAAGTTGAACCACTTTGGGTGGCTGACTGGCTTTCGGTGCGGGCCAAACGCAAGGAAAAACAAACCGAAAAAGCCGCCCGCCCGCCAGAAACCGATGCTGCCGCCCAGGCCAAACGGGCCACTGAACGCCAAAATAAGGTTAACGCCGGGTTGCAGGATTTGGAACGCTGGTTACAGGATATTTCCCGGCAGGGACTAGCTTCGGTGCAAGGCAAACCCTTTAGTTTCTGGGATAATCCTGCCGCCCGCTTGGTAGATGCTCAGGCTCCGGGGTTGGCGCGAATGGTGCGAGAGATGGCGGGGGTTGCCGCTTCTGGCTCTGGTTGGCAGGAAAAGTTGCTGGAACGTCTCAGCCGCCTTCACCTATTGCTCGAAGGTTATAAGCGTCTGGATACCTTGCCCGCTCCCACCCAGGCCGACCTTCGTTATCTTATTGGTTGGACTCAAAATCAGGAAGAATTGTTGGCGGAAAAGGGGCTGTCTGACCACTGGTATATTTTGGGGCAGCACACCCAGGAAGAAGATCGTCTCCGCACTCAACGCACTTGGCTATGGGGTCGCGATAGTGGTCAAACAGCTCTGATTCTAAACTTTTCCTATGGTAATACCCCCCTTTATACTACCCTGACTACTGGTACTAGCCTGTGGGCTGAGCTGGTTTTTTATCCTGGGGCGTATCCTTTGCGGGCGATAGTTAAAGAACGGGCTGCAAACTCAACCCCCTTCGATACTATGCCCGGCTATCCCACCTTTGACGAAGCTTTTGCGGCGGTGGCGACGGCCCTGGCCCGTAACCCCTGGCTAGAACAAATTCCTTTGTCCCTTCAGAGCGTTTATCCCCAGGCGGTGGGCGAGGGCTGGGTTTTGCGAGACTCGGCTAACCAGCTTTTACCCCTTAGCCCACGTTTTAGGCAGGGCTGGGAATTGCTGGCCCTCAGTGGCGGCAACCCCTTATCTCTCTTTGGTGAGTGGGACGGCGAAACCTTGCTACCCCTGAGCGTTTGGATGGCTGGTCGTTTCATCCCCGTTGGCAAAGAAGGATGAAAAAATTAAAATGCGCAGAGAATTTACTCCCTCTCCTTATGGGAGAGGGCTGGGGTGAGGGTTTTAGGAGTTTAGTTCCACCCAAAACTACGAGTAAAAAAGTATTGGCTTTCGACCTGTCCTAAAACCTAATGCCTAGAACCTAACACCTACCCGGAGGGGAAAATGGCTCAAATTGAAACAATCTGGGAAGAAATAACCTCGGCGGCTTTGCTAGGGACGGAGCGGCGGGCCTTTGTTTTGCCCAGCGCATCCGGCCCATTGGTGGAGGTGTTAAACGGTCTCGGTGGAGAAGGCCAACTTTTGGGAGCGGCGGCAGCGGTAGCTCTTTATCGGCGGGCGGGGCGCAAACCGGGGCACGATAGCCGACCCTTACCCGAAGCTTGCTCGCCCGAAGAGTTACCACCTTGTAGCTCCGCCTCGTCCCAACATTTGGCCTTGATGCTAGGTGGGCAATACAAAGAACTTTTGCCCGAATGGCTGTCAACTTTACATAAATCTAATAAACTTCCCCCCCAAGAATATCTGCCCGCTCTATTGGATTTGGGCCGCAATCAGTCGGAATTGCGAGAGGCGATTGGGCTGGTCTTGGGAAAACGGGGCAAATGGCTGGCTGAGCAAAATCCACGCTGGAATTATATAACTGTTGTTACAGAAGAAACAAACTGGGAAACTGGCTCCAGCCCCGCCCGCCTCGTTCTTTTACAAAATTTACGCCAAACCGACCCAAATCGCGCCCGTGAACTGTTGCTCTCGACCTGGAAAGAGGAAAAACCAGAAGACCGGGCCGCTTTCCTGGAGGCTTTTACAGTAGAGCTAAGTATGGAAGATGAACCGTTGCTAGAGGAGTCGTTGAATGACCGCCGCAAAGAGGTGCGTCGAACTGCCTCGGAATTGCTGGCCCGTTTGCCAGAATCGCACCTTAGTCAGCGCATGTTAAAACGGGTGCAGCCTCTGTTAAACCTAAAAAAAACTATGTTAAATCTCAAAACTACTCTGGAAGTGACCTTGCCCGAAGCTTGCGATAAAGCCATGATACGTGACGGAATTGAGGCCAAACCACAGTCAGGAATGGGTGAAAAAGCCTGGTGGTTGGCCCAAATGCTGGGAGTAGTGCCGCCCTCGTATTGGACGCAAGCCTGGAACAAAACTCCCGAAGATTTGCTAAAACTAGCCTGGGATAGTGAGTGGAATCTGGCTTTAATTCAGGGCTGGAATCTGACGACCACCCGCCACCGCGATTTGGCTTGGGCTGAGGCTCTGCTGGATATGTCAGGGCAATGGAATATCGGGGTCAGCCCGGAGGAGTTGCTAGAACTTTTGCCGATGGCACAACGTGAGCAAAAAGCGGTGGCACGGCTGTGGGCTAAACCCGGCCCGTTGAACTACGACCACTCGGCTCTGCCCCTGTTGCGGGCCTGCCCCAAACCCTGGAGCGCGGATTTAAGTCGGCTGATATTAGTGCGGTTGCAAGAAACCGTTAGCAGCACTACCGACCAGTATGGTTACTACACTCGTTCGTTGCTCAAGGAATTTATCGCCTATTTTGACTCGTCTTTGGTAGATGAGGCGGCTAAAGGTTGGCCTACTGCTGCCCAAAACTGGAGTTATATTTCCTCCGCCGTTGATGAGTTTATCGCCGGGCTACAGTTCCGCTACGACCTGCGGCAAGAGCTGGGACGGGGATTGGGGGCTAGGGGTCGGGGAAATGCGTAGGGACGGTTCTGTTCCCTCTCCCTTGTACTCAGGGAAGAAGCCAGTTTACGGGTTAGGGTGAGGGGTTGTTCTTGCAATCGTCCAACCGAAGCCATTAACAAGGATGAACAGGATTTACAGGATGTTTGGGAATTTCGTGGGGGTAGACCTCCGTGCCTACCCTGGATTTAACGGAACTGATTACTGACAACCGATGACCGACAACCTTCTAAAGAGGAGCATCAAAATATGACCGATAAACCGCAACAGGCCGTTTTACGGGCGCACGCCGAACAGCAATTCGCTGAGGAACTTCAGGAACTAGCTAAAGCTGATACCCGTAACCGCCCACCAAGCTGGTTGCTTTCGCCCTGGGCCGTCTCGACCTATATTTTGGGTGGCAAACTTGATAACGGTTTTCAGGTCTCGGCAAAATATATCGGCAATCGTCGTCTGGTCGAAATTGCTATCGCCACCCTTGCCACTGACCGCGCCCTGTTGCTGTTGGGTATCCCCGGTACTGCCAAAACCTGGTTAGCCGAGCACCTTGCCGCTGCTATCTCTGGCAACTCGACCCTGTTGGTGCAAGGGACAGCCGGGACTAGCGAAGAATCTATCCGTTATGGCTGGAACTATGCCCGCTTGCTGGCGGAAGGCCCTTCTACCAAAGCTCTGGTTTTCAGCCCGATGATGCGGGCGATGGCGGAGGGCAAAATCGCCCGTGTGGAAGAACTAACCCGCATCCCCGCCGATGTGCAGGATAGCCTTATCACTATCCTCTCCGAGAAAACCTTGCCCATCCCTGAATTGAACGAGGAGGTGCAAGCGGTCAAAGGTTTCAACGTAATAGCCACCGCCAATAACCGCGACAAGGGGGTTAACGAGCTATCTTCTGCCCTCAAACGCCGCTTTAATACCGTGATTTTGCCCCTGCCCAGCACCGCCGATGAGGAAGTCGAAATAGTGCAACAACGGGTTAAGAGCCTGGGTCGCGCTCTGGAATTACCCGCCGAGCCCCCCGCCCTGGAAGAAATCCGCCGTATCGTGACGGTCTTCCGCGAGTTGCGAGATGGTCTAACCACCGATGGCAAAACCAAGCTCAAATCGCCCTCTGCCACCCTCAGTACCGCCGAGGCAATTTCAGTGGTTAATAGCGGGTTGGCTTTGGCGGCGCACTTTGGCGATGGTACGTTGCGGGCGGCGGATGTGGCTGCCGGGTTAGTTGGGGCTGTAGTCAAAGACCCGGTGCAAGACCGGGTGGTCTGGCTGGAATACCTCGAAACGGTGGTCAAGGAGCGCACTGGCTGGAAAGATTTGTACCGCGCTTGCCGGGAAATGTCGGAGTAGAGGTCGGGGGACGGGGGTTGGTAAAATCAGGGGCCAGGGAAATGAAGTGGGGCTAAATTACTCTAAGAAGGGTATGAAAGAATGACGATTAACAGCTTTAGAGATTTGCGGGTCTGGCAATCAGCGATGGATTTGGTGCAAACGATTTACACCTTAACTCAGTCTTTCCCATCCCAGGAAGCTTATGGCCTGACTAGCCAGATGCGCCGGGCGGCTGTTTCTGTTCCCTCTAACATTGCCGAAGGACATACCAGAGAACATAGTAAGGAATATTTGCACCATCTTTCTATTGCTCAGGCATCTTTAGCCGAACTTGAAACCCAGCTCGAAATTGCTCGGCGTTTGCAATATCTTTCTCAGGAGAATGTTGAACCTACTCTTGAACAAGTAGGCTCATTAAGTCGCCAACTTTACGCCTTACGCAACGCTCCAATTCGGAAAGGCTAGTTTTATGATAGAAACGCAAACTAAAGACCTTCATATCTTCGGAATAAGGCATCACGGGCCGGGGTCGGCACGGAGCTTGCGCCACGCCCTGGAAGAACTTCAACCCGACATTATTCTGGTGGAAGGCCCGCCCGATGCCGACAGTGTAATACCTCTATTGAATCACAAAGATATGCAGCCGCCCGTTGCACTCTTGGTCTATGCCCCCGACCAGCCTCAACAGGCCGTTTATTACCCCTTTGCCGTCTTCTCGCCAGAGTGGCAAGCCATCCACTACGCCCTGACGAATAATATCCCGGTGCGCTTTATGGATTTACCGCAATATCATCGGCTGGGGGTTAGAGGTCAGGGGATGGGGGATGGGGGAAAGGAAATACCAGAAAACCCACCCGAAACTATAAATGAAAACCCACCCACCGAGGATTTGGATTCCGAAACTCAGCACTCAGCACACAGCACTCAAAACTCTCCAGCCCCCGACCCGGCTGCTTTCACCGACCCCCAACCCCCGACCCCCAGCCCCCAAATTGACCCTCTCGGTTGGCTGGCGGAAGCGGCGGGCTACAGCGATGGCGAACGGTGGTGGGAGCATATGGTGGAGCAACGGCAGGATAGTGTGGGGCTATTCACGGCCATTTTGGAGGCTATGACCGCCATGCGACAGGCTGCCCCACTGCAAAATGACCCGATTGAACCCCTGCGCGAAGCCTACATGCGCCAGACTATTCGGGCGGCTCGGCAAGAAGGTTATAAAAATATTGCGGTGGTCTGTGGGGCCTGGCACTCCCCGGTGCTGGCAGAAATGCCCCCCGCCAAAGAAGACGAAACCCTGCTCAAGAAATTGCCCAAAACCAAAACCGCCGCCACCTGGGTTCCCTGGACTTACGGACGATTGGCCTACGAAAGCGGCTATGGCGCAGGGGTTGAGTCGCCCGGTTGGTATCACCACCTCTGGACGACTCCCCAACAGCCCGTCATTCGTTGGCTAACCCGCGTGGCTCACCTGCTACGCGAGGAAGATTTGGACGCTTCCTCCGCCCATATTATCGAGGCTACCCGGTTGGCTGAGTCTATTGCGGCCCTGCGTGACCGCCCCTTGCCCGGATTGCCAGAGCTAAACGAGGCGGTACAGACGGTCTTTTGTTTTGGCAGCGATGTCCAAATGCAGCTTATCCGCCAGAAACTTATCGTAGGCGAAACGCTGGGCCAAGTGCCAGACGAAACCCCAATGGTGCCGCTCCAGCAAGACCTGACCCGTGAGCAACGCCGTTTGCGTCTGACTCCCGAAGCCTTTCAGCGCAGCCTTGACCTGGATTTGCGTAAACAAAACGACCTTGAGCGCAGTTTGTTGTTGCATCGGCTGGACTTGCTCAAAATCGCCTGGGGCAAGGCTGAGGAAGTTGAGGGCAAACACGGTACTTTCCACGAAATCTGGAAAATTCAGTGGCAGCCCGAATTTGCGGTGGCTATTATTGAAGCGGCTATCTGGGGCAATACGGTTTATGCCGCCGCTACTGCTTTTGTCAAAAATACCGCCGAAGCTATTCCCGAACTCCCTAACCTGACCGAATTGTTAAATCGCGCTCTGTTGGCTGACTTGCCCGAAGCGGTGGCCTTCCTGATGACCCGTCTTGAAACTCAGGCCGCTCTTTCCAGCGATGTAGCCCATCTGATGGGAGCCTTGCCACCCCTTGCCCAGATTATGCGCTACACCGATGTACGTAAAACTGATACCGCCGCCGTTGCCCATATTATTGACGGGCTGGTCAAGCGCATTTGCATTGGTCTGCCGGGTGCTTGTGCCTCCCTGAATGACGATGCCGCCGAAATTTTCTATAAGCTGATAATCGAGGTTAATAGCGCGATTGGTCTCTTGCAAAATCAGGAACATACTAAGGATTGGCAAACCGTTCTGCAACAGATGGCGAACCAACAGGGCTTGCACGGCCTGATTGCAGGGCGGAGTTGCCGTATCCTGCTCGATAGCGGGTTTTTTAGCTCAGAGGATATGGCCCGTCGTCTGGGTCTGGCCTTGTCTACTGCCAGCGACCCCGCCCAAGCTGCCGCCTGGGTGGAAGGTTTCCTCAAAGGTAGCGGCCTGTTATTATTGCATGACGATGCTTTGTGGCAGGTGTTAGACGAGTGGGTTACGGCTCTTAGCCCCGAAACTTTTGTGGCCCTGTTGCCCCTATTGCGCCGCACCTTCTCCACCTTTGTCTCCGGGGAGCGTCGCCAGATGGGGGAGAAAGTTCGGCAAGGCCCGTTATTAGCCCTTACCGCCACTACCGCCGATTTCGACCTTAGCCGCGCTGAGGCAGTGCTACCATTAGTCGCCCAACTGTTGGGGGTTGGGAAATAGGGGTCAGGGGACGGGGGCTGGGGGTTCGTAGGGGCGGGGTCGCCCCGCCCGGTATCAGGAATTCGTAGAGGCGACCTACTGATCGCCCTGGATTTAAAGGAATTATGCTCCCTTCCCTAAAGCGGAAGGGGGCTAGGAGATTAGGTCAAAAAATGGCAATTTTATTCTACAGCAATCGCGAAGAACCTTACGGCTGTTTCTCCAACTTCTCAGCCCATAGCTTCGAGTTGGATGGGCAGACCTGGCTTACCAGTGAACATTATTTCCAGGCTCAGAAGTTCGCCGGGACGGAATATGTGGGCGTAGTGAAGCGGGCCAAATCGCCCTCTGAAGCCGCCAAAATAGGCCGTGACCGTAGCCTGCCCTTACGTCCCGATTGGGAGGAAGTCAAGGACGATGTTATGCGGAAGGCAGTGCTGTGTAAATTTGAGACGCACGCCGACCTACGCGAGATATTACTTGGCACTGGCGACGAACCTATCATCGAAAACACTACCAACGACTATTACTGGGGCTGCGGCACTGACGGCACGGGCAAAAACATGCTGGGGATAATATTAGTCGAAACCCGCGAAATCCTGAAAAACAGGTAACAGACGAAGAAAATTAACAAGGTTTTAAGAAGCGACTAAAGTAACTACTACCTTCAAGCCTCTGTGTTCTCTATGGTGAATAAAAATAGGGGAAGATATGGCGACAAACCAGGAAGAAGAAAGATTGCGACGCTGGCGGTTGGTGCTGGGTGGCGAGCAGGCCGACGGTACAGGTTGCAAGCTAGGCGGCAATGATGTAAACCTCGATAACGCTCTGAGCGCATTATATGGTGGGAGCAGTGGCGAAGGTGGCAGTGCCGAGCGCAAGGCTGGGCTGGGCAGTTCCGCTCCCAAAGTGGCCCGTTGGCTTGGCGACATCCGCCAATATTTTCCCTCCAGCGTGGTGCGAATCATGCAAAAAGACGCTTTGGAACGGCTCAACTTGCGCCGGATGTTGCTAGAACCAGAAATGTTGGAGGCGATTGAGCCGGACGTGCATCTGGTAGCGAATCTGCTATCCCTCAGTAACGTTATGCCCAACAAAACCAAAGAAACTGCCAGGCTGGTGGTGCGAAAAGTGGTGGATGAGTTAGAGCGTAAGTTGGCGAACCCCATGCGACAGGCGGTAATGGGTAGCCTGAACAAGGCCAGCCGCAACCGTCGCCCTCGCCACAACGAAATAGACTGGAATCGCACTATTCGGGCTAACCTTAAACATTATCAGCCGGACTATCGCACCATCGTCCCCGAAACTCGCATTGGTTACGGGCGCAAACGTAGCTCCCTGCGCGACATTATTCTGTGCGTTGACCAGAGCGGCTCAATGGCAACCTCGGTGGTCTATTCGGGGATTTTCGCGGCGGTGCTGGCCTCGTTGCCCGCCGTTCAGACCCAGATGGTGGTTTTTGATACCGCCGTTGTTGACCTGACTGAAATGCTGCGCGACCCGGTGGAAGTGTTATTCGGCACGCAGCTTGGTGGCGGCACTGACATCAATCGCGCCCTGGCCTATTGTCAGAGTCTCGTCCGTCGCCCCAAAGAAACGATTCTTGTGCTAATTAGCGACCTCTACGAAGGCGGTAATACTGCCGAAATGCTCAAACGGGCCGCTTCCCTGGCAACTTCGGGGGTGCAAATGGTAGCCTTGCTGGCTCTCAACGATGACGGCTCGCCCATCTATGACCATCAGAATGCCGCCACCCTCTCCGAATTTGGCATCCCGGCCTTCGCCTGCACTCCCGACCTTTTCCCGGAACTGATGGCTGCGGCAATCAACCGCGAAGATTTGGGGCTATGGGCCGCCGCTCGTAACATCGTCACCGCCGCCAAATAAGGATGAAGTAGGAAGGATGAAGGATGAGGGATAAATGGTTGTCAGTCGTCGGTGGTCGGTTGTTGGTAAAATGGTCGAAAGCCAAAACTCAAAGGTCGGAGGTCATTGGATTCCAGTTTTTCGACTTGCGATCTTTAACCTTCGACTTTTCCTTTTCATCCCTCCAAAAAGTATTAAGTTGCCACCAGACATATCCCCCTTTTAATATGAAGAATCGGCAAAAATATAGGATACCCCCTATATCCAGGACTTTTTTCTTCCGCTACAATTCTTCTGCTACCATTCGAAACTACTATCCTTGTGTGGAGATAGGTTCTATGCAGAATGAATGATAACACCGAATTAGCGCAGAAACCACCTCAAACGAACGCCTGGAAACTCTTGCAGCGCAACCGCTCATTTCAGCTACTCTGGCTAGCCCGCTTTATTTCGGTTATTGGCAGCGCGTTAGGGGCAACCTCATTGCTGTTGTATGCCGCCGAAAGTACCGGGAGTGCCTTGTCGGTGGCCTTACTGATGGTGGTGAGTGATTTTGCCCCGACCTTATTCAGCCCTTTTGCCGGGACAATCAGTGACCGCCTTGACCGCAAGCGGGTGATGTTTTTATGTGAACTCTGTCGCGGGATTATTGTTAGCCTGATAGCCCTGTTTAACTTACCGAGCCCGCTTTTTTTGTTGCTGGTGGGCCTGAATAGCTCTATTGGTCAGGTTTTCGGGGCGGCCTCCCGCAGTGCCATCCCCGCCCTAGTGAACGATGCCGAGCTTGAGAGTGCTAATGCGGCGTTAGGGTTGGGCACAAACGGTCTGGATTTAATTGGCCCGGTGATAGCCGCCTTCCTACTACCCTTTTTCAACCTCAAGGGCTTACTTCTAATTGATGCCGCAACCTACTTTATGGCGGTGCTGCTGCTTTTGGGTCTGCCAAAACTGCCGGGAATAGCAGAAAATAATACCGCAGCAAAAAGTTCATTCCTGCAAGATGCCAAAGAGGGTTTGAGTTACGTCTGGGATAACAAGGCCATCCGCATTATCACCATTGGCTTTTTTGTGGTGGTATTTTTTAACGCGGTGGATGATGTGGCTCTGGTTTTTCTTGCCAAAAATAGTTTGCACTCAAGTGACAGCGAGGCTAGTCTGCTTTATGCCGGGGCGGGGGCAGGGCTGCTAATTGGTTATGCTTTGCTTTCGCGTTTTGGCAATCACTTTTCTTCGATACTTTTGCTGGTGGTGGGTTATGTGGTGAGCAGTAGTGGCAATCTGCTGACCGGGCTGAGTTGGGCAATTCCTATCGTTTTTTCGATGCAGCTATTGCGGGGGATAGGTTTGAGTCTGACCGACCTTGCCAATAACACCCTGATTCAGCGAGCCGTACCTTCCCACCTGTTGGGGCGAGTTTTTGGGAATGTTTATGGAGCAATTGGGGTGGCGGCGGGGCTGTCTTATCTGTTGGGTGGACTGTTGTTAAACTTTACCGAGCCGCGTCTGGTCTTTATCGTGGCGGGTGGCGGTGGGCTAATCAGTGCCTTATTTGTAGCATTTCTGCTGCCCAAAGCCTTGCGGGAAATCTAAAATCTAAAATTGGAGGAAATTCGTAGGGCGGTTCGCGAATCGCCCTGAATTATTCACAAGGATGAGTAGGATAAACAGGATTTTTAATACCTCAAATGGGGGCAGGATTGACTTCCTAAACATACTTTGTTAGCCTTTAGATGTCCCCGCTATCAATATTTGATGTGCCTTTAATTTAGTCAACAAGGAGGTTGAACCATGAGCACTCGGAATTATACCTTGCCCGTTGAGCAGACCAAATGGACTATAGATAATCAGAATACTACCGTTTTCAATTGGGAGTATGACGAGGGCCGCGACAAGCTTTTGAGCCTTTATGAGAAGGGGAAAAATTTACAGTGGAATACTACCAGCCGTCTGGATTGGACTACCGAGGTTGATTTGGCTAACCCCTTTGGCACTCCCGACCAAACTATGGCCCTTTACGGCTCGCCGACCTGGAACAAGCTGGATGAGAAAGGGCGGGGTGAGTTACGTTATCATGAGGCATCCCGTTTGTTCTCGCAATTTTTGCATGGGGAGCAGGGGGCTTTGATTTGCGCCGCCAAGATCGTCCAGACCGTGCCGGATATTGATGCTAAGTACTACGCCGCGACTCAGGTTATGGACGAAGCTCGCCACGTTGAGACCTATGCCCGCTTTCTTGATGAGAAGCTCAAAATGACCTATCCTATTAGCAAACCTCTCCAGGCTTTGCTGGATAATGTGATTAAGGATTCACGCTGGGACATGACTTATCTGGGGATGCAAATAATCATTGAGGGGCTGGCTCTGGCGGCCTTTGCCGGGATTCGGGATAACGCTACAAACCCCCTTGCCGCCGCCCTGAACGCCTACGTGATGCAGGACGAAGCGCGGCATGTGGCTTTCGGGCGGTTGTCCCTGCGCGATTATTATCCCCATCTGACTCAGCCGGAGCGTAATGAACGCGAAGAATTTGTGATTGAAGCCTGTTACCAGATGCGTGACCGCCTGTTCGGGCTAGAGGTTTACGAAAATCTGGGCTACGATATGAAGGAATGTACCGAATATTTATTTAACTCTGAGGGTATTCGGGAGTTCCGCAATCGCCTTTTCAGCCGGATTGTCCCTGCTATCAAGGAGATTGGCCTATGGGGGCCGATTGTTCAGAAGGGCTATGCTGATATGGGCGTGATAGATTATGCCCAGATTAACTCTGAGGAACTCAGTATCCAGGATGAACAGGTCGCCCTGCGTTTCGATGCCGAGCGCAAAGCCGCCACTGACAAGGTTATCGAGCAGGGAGCGGCGGTGTAGGGGAAAGGATGAAGGATGAAAAGGGGTCGTCGTAGGGGAAATTCGTAGGGGCAGACCAATGTGTCTGCCTTAAAATGAACCCGTTGGGGCGTAGTCTCCGCGCCCTCTAATAGCAAAATTGAACCACCAAGCCACTAAGATACCAAGTTATTATTTGAATAGGACAAACACAAATGGCCGCTCTCACCGAACAGGATTGGCAAATCCAGCTTTTTATCTATAACTTTTTTGTGGAAAATGAAAGACCGCCAACTTATCAGGAAGCGGCGGCGGCTTTTGGGTTAGGGGACGAGGATGGGCGGGAAACCTACCAGCGTTTAAACGATTTCCATACTATCTTTCTTGACCCCGGCACTAGCAATATCCGCATCGCAAATCCCCTGTCGGCGATACCTACTAATTATCTGGTAAAAATTAATGGCAAACGGTTGTGGGCCAATTGCGCCTGGGACTCGCTGGGTATACCCGCGATGTTGGGGGCGGACGCGACGATTGAAGCAACCCTGCCGCTTTCGGGCGAACGGGTGACTTATGCTGTCAGGGATGGTGCGTTAATTGCCGACGGTGGCCTGGTGCATTTTCCCTTGCCCTTTACCCAATGGTACGACGACCTGATTTACACCTGAGCGACGATGTTACTCTTTCGGTCGGAAGAGGAAGTGCAGGAATGGTGTGTTAAGAATCAAAGGTCGCGCGGGGAAGTGCTAACCTTAAATCATGTTTGGGAGTTATCCAAAGTATGGTATGGCAGTCGGATGCGGCCAGATTTTCGGGGTCGCTCGATAGATAAAGTAATCGAAGTTTTTGAAGGCGCGGGCCTGACCTCGGCTTTCTGGAAGCCCACCTCGCCCCCTGCCAAATTAGATTAGCGTATCGTAGGAGGTTGCTCCGTCAACCGAAAATCGCAGGACAGAGCCTGCTCCTACAAGGATTTGAAATAGAAAGAGGAGATTAGTTAATAATGAGTGCCTTTGAAGAAAATAAAACGCTGGTGGAAGCTAACGGTTTACAATTTCCTGTCCAAATAGAGGGCGATGGCCCTGCCGTATTGCTGTTGCACGGTTTCCCTGATTCGCATCGTCTGTGGCGTAATCAGGTTCCGGCCTTAGTTGAGGCGGGTTATCAGGTGATTGTTCCCGACTTGCGCGGCTTTGGCGATGCCCCCAAACCAGAGGGCGCGGAAAATTATCGTATTCCGCTAGTGATACGGGATGTAATTGGTATTCTGGATGCCTTGCAAATCGAGAAAGTTAAGCTAATCGGGCATGATTTTGGGGCAGCAACGGCCTGGGGTCTGACCGCCTATAACCCAAAGCGGGTGGAAAAGCTGGCAGTCCTATCGGTAGGTCATCCCCGCAGTCCAGGCCGCGCCAGTTTGCGACAGCGCGAACTTTCCTGGTATATGCTCTATTTCCAATTCGAGGGGGTTGCCGAGGAATGGTTACGGGCTGATAACTGGCAAGGGTTGCGGGATTTTATGCGGCACAGGGCTGATGTGGAGGATTATATCGCCGATTTAGCCCGTCCCGGTGCGCTCACGGCTGGTCTGAACTGGTATCGGGGCAACCTCAAACCTTCCTTGCCGCTCCAACCAGCCGGGGAATTTCCCGCGATTAACTGCCCGGTTCTGGGCATCTGGAGTGATGGCGACAATTACCTGCTGGAAGATGGCCTCAAGCGTTCGGGGGAGGTAGTGCAGGGCCCCTGGCGTTACGAGAAAATTGAGGGGGCTACTCATTGGCTAATGGTTGACCGCCCAGACGAAACAAATTGCCTCTTGCTGGATTTTCTAGCTGAAAAGTAATATACAGGCTAGTTAGAAAGGAGTTTGAGAATGGATAAAATTGATCTTTCGCCCGATCAAAAGATTTATTTTCGAGACCAATTACGAAATGCCCGTAATGAGGCAATAAAAGATGCGGAAGGTTTTACTGAACTTTTATTTGTATTTGAGCGTTTAGG
>Ga0209512_1001482_pt1 | contig 28678 bp, 28 predicted proteins | sample frozenSSSSmetaG_FD_184142 | JGI IMG/M metagenome (GOLD analysis project Ga0209512, IMG submission 184142) | Glacier valley bacterial and archeal communities from Borup Fiord, Nunavut, Canada, to study Microbial Dark Matter (Phase II) -... | ecosystem: Environmental > Aquatic > Freshwater > Ice >...
ACGGCGGGCATGGCGGTCCGGCCGCGGGGGGTGCGCATGAGGAAGCCCTGCATGATGAGGAAGGGTTCGTGGACTTCCTCGATGGTCGCGGCGTCCTCGCCGACTGCGACGGCGAGCGAGTTCAGCCCGACCGGGCCGCCGTTGAATTTGTAAATGAGGACTTCGAGCAGGCGCTTGTCCATTTCATCGAGGCCTTGGGAATCGATCTCGATCATCGCCAGTGCGGCGTCGGCGATTTTTCCGTCGATGAAGCCCTCGCCGCGGACTTGGGCGAAGTCGCGGACCCAACGGAGCAGCGCGTTGGCGACACGCGGAGTGCCGCGCGAGCGCGAGGCGATTTCGAGCGCACCGGCTCGCTCGATCGGCACGTCGAGCAAGCCGGCCGAGCGTTCTATAATTTGCGCGAGCTCGTCGTGGCTGTAATAATCGAGCCGGTTCGCCAGGCCAAAGCGCGAGCGCAACGGGGCGGTCAGCATGCCGGAGCGAGTGGTCGCGCCGACGAGGGTGAAGCGGGGCAGATTGATTTGAATGGACCGCGCGGACGGGCCGGAGTCGATGATGATGTCGAGCCGGAAATCTTCCATCGCGGGGTAGAGATATTCTTCGATTGCCGGGTGGAGGCGGTGGATTTCGTCGATGAAAAGGATGTCGCCCTTCTGGATGTTGGTGAGGATGCCAGCGAGGTCGCCCGCTTTTTCGATCTGCGGGCCGGAGGTGGTGTGGAGCTGGGTGCCAGCGGCTTTGGCGATGAGGTTGGCGAGCGTGGTTTTTCCCAATCCAGGCGGGCCGGAGAGGAGCACGTGGTCGAGCACGTCGCCGCGTTGTTTGGCGGCTTCGAGCATCAGCAGGATGCGGTCCTTCACCTTTTCCTGGCCGATGAATTCGGAAAACGCCGGTGGCCGCAGCGAGACATCGAACGGCGTGGCAGGCGCGGTGGTGGTGGATTGGTAGAAGTTTTCGGACATCGTGCGGGCGGGGGGAGTGGAACCCATGGAGAGGCGGCTGAGAAGTGCGGAGTTTCCGAGAGGTGGGGGAAACGGAGCTTGTGGGTGATGGGGGAAATGGAATGCTGGGCGGGTGAAGGGGATTCGGGAGAAAGTGTCGATGGGGATGTTGGTGGCGGCGCTGTTGTTGTTTGTAGCGTTTCATTTTTTGCCGTCCCTTTTTCGCGAAGAGAAGGGATGGATGATCTGGCCCGAACTTTGGAATTCGGCAAAATATCCGAAATCCATGATCCCGGAAATCGCAGTGTTTTATGCGTTGTTCCTGAATTTTTCGTTTTTGGTGATTGTGTCGCCGTTTATGAAAAATGTTTGGCCCAAATCGCTGTGGGCATGGTGGGGCGGAGTGATTGTCAGCGGGTTGGCTTCGGCGGCATCCTAGTTTGTCGTAGCGGCGCAATTGTGGATTTATACTCCCGCGCCTCATGTTTTGTGGAAACTCCCCGGGCATTTTTCACAAATTGCCATGCGCGGCAGTATATTTCACGGCAGGCTTCGATGAAGCCAGTCCTACTGGCATGGATTGTCTGATGGCAGCACCGATTTTAAACTTCATCGGACTGCTTCTGGCTCGACCCAAGCGATCTTCTGGAAAACTCCGAATCCAGCGATTCCGCCGATCGACGTAGTGAATATGTGAGTCTTTTGCCGGATTTTGCTGAAAACAAGCGCCTTTGGCCTTGCCATACCGGGTCGGGCCACTAGTTTCGGCGTCCGTTTTTCTTTTTGCTGGCAGACGGTTGGTGCCCCGGTGTCTGTCAGTATTTCCACGTTCCGGGGCAAATGTCAGAAGGAAAACGAACCAACAACATAACCCCAAACCAAGTAAACATATGGCTTACGCATGCGCGGAACCCACCAACACTGAACTGAACGACCTCATCGATTCCAAGTTTCGCGAATTCCGCGAAGGATCGATCGTCAAGGGCACGATTCTTGAAATCCGCCCTCAAGTCGTTCTCGTCGATATCGGCTACAAATCCGAAGGCGCCATCCCATCGAACGAGTTCGAGGATGAGGAAATCGAAATCGGCGACGAAATCGAAGTGCTTCTCGAAAAGCTCGAAAACGACGAAGGCATGGTCGTCCTCTCCAAGGAAAAGGCCGCCCACAAACAAAACTGGGAAAAAATCGTCAAAGTCTTCCAAGACGGCGGTCTCGTCCGCGGCAAGGTCAAGTCGGTCGTCAAAGGCGGACTCACCGTCAACGTCGGCGTCGAAGCCTTCCTTCCCGGTTCGCAAGTGGACATCATTCCACCGAAAGATCTCAACGAATACGTCGGCAACGTTTACGAATTCAAAATCGTCAAGGTCAACGACGAGCGCAAGAACATCGTTCTTTCCCGCCGCGAAGTCATCGAAGCCGAGCGCTCCGAGCAACGTCAGGTCTTCCTTTCCACCGTTAAAATCGGCGACAAGGTCACCGGCGCGATCAAGAACATCACCGACTTCGGTGCTTTCGTCGATCTCCAAGGCATGGACGGCCTGCTCCACATCACCGACATGTCGTGGGGCCGCATCAACCATCCTTCCGAACTCCTCCACATCGGCCAAGCCGTTGACGTCGTCATCCTCGACGTGGACAAGGAAAAAGAGCGCGTTTCCCTCGGTCTCAAGCAAATGTCCGACAATCCTTGGGAAGACATCGAGCGGAAATACCCGATCGGCCACAACGTCAAGGGCCGCGTCACCAAGCTTCTTCCTTACGGAGCGTTCATCGAAATCGAGCGCGGCGTCGAAGGCCTCGTGCACGTTTCCGAGCTCAGCTGGGTCAAGCGCATCACCCGTCCTTCCGACGTTCTCGAAATCGGTCAGGAAATCTCTGCCGTCGTCCTCGGCATCAGCATCGAAGAGCAGAAAATCTCGCTCGGTGTCCGCCAGCTCGACTCGAACCCATGGGACGAAATCGAACTCCGCTACCCAGTGGGTGCCACCATCAAGGGCCCGGTCCGCAACCTCACCGCTTACGGTGCGTTCGTGGAACTGGAAGAAGGCATCGACGGTATGATCCACGTCTCGGACATGTCCTGGACCCGCAAGATCAACCACCCGTCCGAAGTTCTCAAAAAGAACGACGAAGTGGAAGCCATCGTGCTCGCCATCGACAAGGGCAACCAACGCGTCTCCCTCGGCATCAAACAAACCGAAGGCGACCCATGGTCTCTTATCGACAACCGCTTCAAGGTCGGCGACCTCGTCAAGGGCACGGTTGCCAAGATCGCGTCCTTCGGCGCCTTCATCAGCCTCGACGGTGACATCGACGGCCTCATCCACATCTCGCAACTCAGCGAAGACCACGTGGAGAAGGTCAAGGACATCATCAAGGTCGGCGACGAGATCGAAGCCCGCGTCATCAAGGTCGACAAGGTCGAGCGCCGCATCGGTCTTTCCATCAAGGCCGTCGGTTACTCCGACGATCAGTTGAAGAAGGAAAGCGCCAGCTTCGAGAGCCTCCGTCCGTCCTCCGAGATGGTCGGCCTCGAGCAAGCGTTCAACCTCGCTGCCGCCGCCTCCGAAGACTGGAGCCCGGGTCAGGAAGACTAATCAAAACAGCGGCGGTCTTCGTGACCGCCGTTACACACAAAGCCGGACGGGTTCGCCCCGTCCGGCTTTTTTATGTTGTGGCGATCACCGGCCGCTCCGAATCACGACAGCGAGCGAATCAAATCGTGCCCGCCATTCGCAGGTTTGCCCTGCCTCAATCCAACGGAATGAATCTGGCTGCCCTCCAACACCTCATCCGCTCCGCCCAGGCGCTTGCCGAGGATGTTCCTCTGCTGGTTCTCGGATCCGCTTCGCTGCTGGCGTCCTTTCCTGATCTTGGTAATCCGCAAGGTCCTCTGGCATCCACATACGATGCGGGTCTCTGCCCCGATCCTTTCGACAAACTCACCGCCGTGATGCTCGATGAGGCGTTGGGCGAGAACCGCGCTTATTTCCGTATCCATGGCTACCATGCGGACATTCTCCGGGATTCGATTCTCCAAACGCTGCCGAAAGGCTGGCATGAACGGTTAGTCCCGGTTCCGGAAACAAAAGCCGCCCTCGCATTGGATCCTCACGATCTCGCAGCCGTCAAACTCCTCGTGGGTCGTCCCAAGGATCTGGCGCTTGTCCGGGAGCTTTATTCATCCACACAACTCGAGCGGGCGACAGTGCTGGAGAGAATCGAACTTCTGCCGGTTCCTGTGGAACTGATGCCTCGGCTCTTGGATACGTTTCGATCCATTTTCCACAGATGATCCTCGTATCAGGAAACACTCGCCATTCCGGCCCTCAATCACTCAGATTTTCCCCATGGCATGGCGCATCGAAGAGCAGGTCGTCCGCGGGGAAATCGACAACCGCACTCCCGGTCGGGTGGTCGGGAAAATCTGGCTCGCCGGGCGCGGTGAGGCGGTGGAATTGGAATTGAAGGGAAACCCCTGGCGCGACCTTGCAGGGCATGTGCTGAAGTTCACCAACCCGGAGGTGAAACCGGGCGAATCCGGATTGTCATCCTATCAGAAAGGCAGTGTCGGTGACATGACGGCGTCACGCAAGGTCAAGGTCCCGGATTGCACGACGGAGGAACTGATGGAGTTTTTCGCTGACAGGCAGCCGTTTCCCTGGCATTGGGGGAACTCGCTCTATCTGGAATGGTTCAGTGTCACCAACGGCCGGGTCGTCATCGAAGCCGCGCACTATCAGCTCGAACTCGACGCCGAACCCGCATGGGTGATGAGTGATGAGGACGGGGCTGCCCAACAAGCGGCGAACGGAGGTGTGATGGCGGAATTCATGGGAGCGATGGCCATGGCGGTGGGGGAAGAGGAGGATGACGATGATGAGCCACAGTCCGCCGGTGAGGCGCGGGCCGAGGAGGAAGACGCGAGGATGCAATTGTTGTTGGATCGGGTGACGGCCCGATTGGAGCGGGGAGAGCTCGACATCTGCGACTTTGACAAGGTTTATGCGGAAGAGCGAGCGCGGTTGATGAAGGAACACGGTGAGAAGGATCCGGAGCTCACGCCGGAAGAGGCGGAGGAACGCAGGAGGTGGATCGAGGAGATGAATGAAATCGCCGAGTTGGCCTTCGTGGATCTGGAAGCGGAAAAATGGAAGGGGGAGAATCAATTCGAAGAAGATCACCATCCGCTGGTGAAGGAATGCTGCGACCTTGCCATCGCGCTTTACCATGATGTCCAAGACTCCAGTTGGGTGGCGGAGGACGCGCAGGACGAACATCCGCTGCGGGAAATCGTCAACTCCGTGAGCAGCGCCAGCGCGAAACTTGCCGGAGCCCTCGGAATGGCGGACAGCCAGGATGAATGGCCACCCGACCGGTTGATCGCGGGAGACGTGATCGTCCGACTTAAAAAAGCACGCGGCTACCTCCGTGACGCCCTGCGCGGTCTCGATTCTGCGGAGGAGGAAGCGCTCGCGACCCCGAAATGGCGGCACGAGACCCGGTTCAAAATCAGCGGCATCCTCGTGGGTGCGCAGGTGTTCCTGCGCGAGGCCCGCGGGATCCTGGATATTTCCGATGACGACGATCTCGGCATTTTCTGAGAGATCCCACCACCGCTGAAAGCAAACGGCAGGGCCCGGACGTAGCCGGCCACACCACATGAAAACCCTGCTCTTCCTGGCGCTCTCCACACTTTCCCTAACCGCTTCAGATGTTCCCGGCTGGAAACTCGTCTGGTCCGATGAATTCGACAAACCCGGCCAGCCCGATCCGGCGAAGTGGGCCTATGAAAAGGGCATGCTCCGCAACAACGAGAAGCAGTTTTACACGGACAACCGCCGCGAGAACGCCCGTGTGGAGGATGGTAGGCTCGTCATCGAGGCCCGCAGGGAGAAGATGGATCGTGGGGAATTTACTTCCGCCAGCCTGATCACCAAGGGTCATGCTGAATGGACCTACGGCCGCGTCGAAGTAAGGGCGAAACTTCCCGCCGCGCGCGGCACTTGGCCGGCGATCTGGATGCTGCCGGACGATCATGGGAATGTCCCATGGCCGAAGTGCGGGGAAGTCGACATCATGGAACACGTCGGCTACGACTCGGGCGTGGTTCACGGTTCGCTTCATTCGGAGGCGTTCAACCACGTCAAGGGCACCCAGCGCACAGGAAAACTGAAGGTGGAAGACGCTTCGGTTGCTTTCCACGACTACACGCTGGAATGGACCGCCGACAGGATCGTGTTCGGCATCGACGGCAGGACCTGCGCGACTTTTGATAGAAAACCGGGCGACAAGGTGGCGGAGTGGCCGTTCGACAAGCCGTTCTACCTGATTCTCAATCTCGCCATCGGTGGCAGCTGGGGCGGCCAGAAGGGGATCGACGAAGCGGCTTTCCCGCAGCGGATGGAGGTGGATTTCGTGAGGGTTTACAAGAAGGCTCCCTGATACGAAAAAACCGGCCGGGATCATTCCCGGCCGGTTTGGTTTCAGACTTCAGGGAAATCAATCCTTGATATCCAGTGCGGCGTATTCGCCATCCTTCCTACGATAAACGATGGTCAGGCAACCGCGGCGGGCGCTCTTGTAGAGCACGAACGGGCGGTCCGAGAGTTCGAGCGTCATGATCGCGTCTTCCTTATACATGGTGCGGACCGGGTAGTTCTCCGGGTGGATGATGAACGGGACGGGATCCTCGTCCGAGTTTTCGGGGTGATCGAGGACATCCTCATTGAAAAAGCGCTCCTCGAGATGGCGGATCGACTCGTTGCGATGGGGACGATGCTTTTTCATCAACCGCGTCTTGTGCTTGCGCATGCGGCGGGCGATTTTTTCGATCGTTTCATCAAGCGCGGCATACATGTCCTTGCCCTCGGTGTGGGCTTCGATGGTGATGTGATTCGCGCAGAATAGAATAATTTCGGCAATGTGCCGGTTTTTTTGGACGTCCAGAATGACTTTGGCCTCAATGATCCGCGGGTAGTCGAGGTGGAGTCCCTCGATTTTTTTGGTCGCGTGATCCCGGAGGGCATCAGTCACTTGTTCGTGCCTCACGGTGACGGTGATCGGCAGATTGACGTTTGCAGTTTGCATGGTTCTTGTTGGTTGATATTTGGGTGAGCGGACGGCAGGTCTAACTGCCCTATCCGTCATAAACCATGAACCAAAAATCCCGGGAGCGCCACGCTCTTCTTTAAAAAAATGCGGCGTATTCCGCCTTTTGCGGCAGGGAGGGCACGCAACCGCTTCTACCTCGGCTTGGTAAGCTCCTCGAAGGTGGATCCCTTGTGATCGGACCCGTCGGTTTCGCCGCCGGTCTGGGTATCGGGGGCGAGGTAGAGGTCCTTGAAGTTGTCCGTAGGATTCGCCGCACTTCCGCCGATTTTAAGAGTGACCCAGCGGAAACCTTCCTTGGTCGGACCGAAAAGGCTCTTCAGACGGGGTGTTTTGGCGGTGTTGATCATGGCTTCCGCCACGCCGACTTCGAGGTTGCCGGACAGGCTTTGGTTGGTGGCCATTGAAATACTGCCGCGCAGAGCCATGCGGCCTTTGTTTTCAAAATGGAGGTCCTGGAGGCTGACGCTTGCCGTATCGCGTAACAGGCTGCCGGCGGCGTCCTCCCCCTCGAAAGTCGGACGCTGGAACCATCCGTCTTCCAGCATTTGGGAAAGTGCGGTGAGGAAGGGGAACCCGGTGACTTCCATGTTGGAAGTGAGCGAGCTACGGAACGTGACGGAGAGCTTGGTTGCCGGGGTCTCGCTGGGGAAAAACGTCAGGTAGTTTGATTTCGTGGTGGGCAGCGAATCGATGCGTCCCGAAAAAAGTTTCCCAAACGCTGTGCTGGTCAGCCCGCCAACCGGAAACGACTCCAGTTGCACGCTGAGGGTGGACAAGCGCTCCGGGCTATAGGGCAGCACGGTGCCGGTCAGCTCGAAAACGCCGCGATTGTCAGTTTCATCCATCAGCCGCAGGCCGACGACGTCGATTTCCCTACCGCGGAACTCAATGAAAGACCGGTTCATCCGCAGTTTCGGCCAGCCGGTGATGGTGAGATCTCCTTGGTTAAGACTGAACTGGATGCGGCCGTTGAGTGCGTTGGGAGAGAACGATGCTTCGGACTTCATCAGGCTGACGGCCGGGGCGGTCGGGTCTCCGAGGGTGAGGTTGAAATGGGGAACGCGGTAGCGGTTGAACTTGATCGGCAGCGCTCCTTCCTGTGCGGCTCCGGTTCTCAACGGTTCACCGGGTTTCGGGATCCTCAGGGCGAGGCTTCCGAAGTCGACAGTGATTTCCTCACCATTCATGGATTTTCCGAGGAAACTGGAAGGGAAGATGTCTGCCACGATTCCGCGGACCACGAGGCTTTCGAGAACGTTTCCTACCGGCCATTTGAGCTGGAGGGTGGTTGCATTGGCGCTTTTCGGGTTCATCCGGAACATCTGGAGGTCCACGTCAGCGCCGGTGCTCTCGCTGATATTCCGGACCAGTTTCTCGCGGAACGGCAGACTGTTAGCGTAAATGACAGCGGCTCCGATGGTGAGGCCGGCGACAATGATCAGGACCATCGCTGCGGAAATCTGCAAGAAGCGGGCGCGGCGGTTGCGGACCAGCCCTTCCTTGACGGGCTGCGAACTGCGGCGTTTCCGCTTGCGGACCCGGATGGCTTGGGTGCCGTCCGCGCGCACCACCAGTTCGCCATCTTCACCGGCAGTGTCTGAAGAGGTGTTCTTGAGGCGGTCCATCATTTCGTCGATGGAGTATTTTTCCGGCTCGCTAGGGGCGCCTGACATGAGTGATAGAATGGAGGAAAATCAGTGGGAAAGAATCATCTGTTCCGGTAGGGACGCCCGGTGGGATCCAGCAGCTCCACGTTGACAAAGAAAAGGATGGCGGTGGAAACGGGTTGTTTTGCCTGGGACTGGAACAAGCGTCCGATGACCGGAATGCTGCCGAATACGGGCACCTTGTCCTCCACGTTCTGGATCGCGTCCGTCATCAGTCCGCCGATGACGATGGTCGAGCCATCGGCGATGCGGATGTTGGTGGAAACGCTCTGTTTGCCGAAAACGGGCATGAGAATCGCGTTTTGCGTGACCTGAACGGTTTGCGGGTTGCCGAGGACGTCTGTGGAAGTCGAGTTGATCGGGCTGCCGTAGTTCACGAAGCCATCGAAGGTGCTGAAGGTAGGGTTCACCGTCAGATCAATGTATTGCTTGTTCGCATCGGCGACGGGAAGCACATCAAGATGGATGCCGACGTCTTTTTTGTCGAAGGCGGTGGGCGTGGCGGGGGTGACCGGAGTGGTGTTGCCGCCGTTGGTGCCTACCGAATTCGGAAGTTCGGGGGGCTCGTATTCTGTTGGATAGATGAACTCACGGACGGCCATGAGCGACGACGCCTGGCCGCTGCGGGTGGTGATAGCCGGCCGGGCCATGACATCGACGCCTTTTTTCTGATCGAGCCCACGCATCACTGTCTGCACCTGGCCGTCGCCGAAAAGTCCCGTCAGCGCGAGGATGCCGGGTGCGACCGAGTCTTTCTGGGCGGAGCGGTTAGGGTTGTTGATCAGGTTGTCGATACTGTTTTGGTTGATCGCGGTCGAGCCGGAGCGGTTGCCATTGGTCATGACTCCGCTGGTGGCCTGACCTGTAGGATCGGCCGGGATGCCATCGACCGACGTGCCGTTGACCGGATTGATGAAATCCGCGCCGACCCTGCCCGGCGTGTTTCCGACGGTGCCGCCGCTACCGAAAACCTTGTCAGACAAAGCCACAGGATTGAGCAACCAGTCGAAGCCGAGTTCCTCAAGGCGCGACTGTTGGACGGAGATCATGGTCACTTTCACGGAAACCATCACGGGTTCCGTCTGTGTGAGGTTCTCAATGAGCTGGGCGATGTAGTCCTGGTTGAGCGGCGTATTGACGATTCGCAGGATGCTGTTGGAAGGATTGTAGTTGGCGTCGGAGCCATCGGGAAAAGGGACACCCTGTTTCATAAGCGCTTCCTTCGCTCCCATACGTTTGGCCAGCAGACCGCCGCCCTTGTCGGATTTTTCGGCAAACGGATCCGCTGCCGCTCCGCCACCGGCGGCCTCGCCATTGGAAAGATTGCTGATGAAATCCGGTGGCACCCGATAGGTGCGTGAGACGAGTTCGTCGGAAACACTGCCGACGGGGCTGATAATTACCGAAAAATCATCCGTCCGGTAGGAGGTCTGGGTCATGTCGGTGATGTATTTCAACACCTGTGAGACAGGGACCTGCGTCAGTCGCAGATCGAAACGCATGGCGCGGATCTTTTTGGCGGCTTCGGAATCCGGCGCACCGAGATTGACGGCGAAATTGACGCCTCGTTTCGCGGGATCCGGCTCAAGCGTGTCGTTTTCCTGTGTCCGGAGACGGAGGAAATCCAGCGCTTCATCGAGAGACACCTGATCCATCGCGAGCTTCGGAATGATGATCCGGTCGAGCTTCGTCTTGACGAGAATCGCCTCCCCATTGAGCAACGTTGCACCGGAGTCGATCAGTGCGGGTGCCAGATCAATCGCGGGAATCTGCGTCTCCCATGCGGCGTCCACTTGCCCGAGTATCGCCGCACGCGACTCGTCTTGGGCGGACTTGTAATAATCCGTCTTCGCGGAGGCCACCCGCTCCATTCCGCGGCGGGCGGCGGTGTTGGTGGGATCGATGACGAGGACTTTTCCGTAGTTGGCCTTGGCCTCGTCAAACTTCCCGAGATTGAAAGCACCTTCGGCGGTGTAAAGCAGGCGGCGCACGGCATCGACGTTCTTGGCATGTTCGGCGGTGAGTGCCGGATTGGTGCGGATCGGATCGTCCAGCTGATTTCGGAACGCGAGAGCGTCGGCGTTTTCCGGATCGACGCCGGGGCTGAGAATCTTGTCCACGGTGGCTTTCGCAGCGGCGACGTCGCCTTTTCTGGAAAGCACGCGGGCCTGCTCGACGGAGGCCTGGGCGTAGCGCTGGGTGGCGGCATCGCGCAGTTCGGCGGAAATTGGGGCGTTAGGGATCAGGTCGCGAGCACCGGCGTAGGCTTCCACCGCCTCGGCATAACGCGCGCTTTTGTAAGCTTCGTCGCCTCGTTGCAGCAGTTCCTGAGCCTCCATGAGGTTGGCACTGCGGCGCGAGTGCTCGAGCTCTGCGAGGCCGGGATCATCACTGAAGTCACCACCTAGCAAGGGGCTGATCAGACAGGCTGTGGCCAGCAAGGCGGCGCGGCCACGGGAAGGTTTGATGGGTTTGAATGTCTCCATGCGGATGGTTGCCGCGATCTATAGAGGGCTTGGATAGCGAGCGTAAGCGCAAAATCCGAAAAATTCATCTTTTCGGATGCCACGGAAACTCAAGCTGCACCTCGATCCTCCGCCGCCGCACAGGCTGGGGGCGCAGGCAATTGGGGAGCCTTTGCTCCAAGAGCGAGCGGACCTTGAAGAAGAGCGGTAGGAGGGTGTTCATGAGGTGAGTGTTCTCATGAACAAAAATTTGTCAAGCCAGGGCTTGGAATGATTTTAAAACCGCTCGCGCATCCTTCGCATCTCTTTGGATCTGAGTGCGGAGGGTATCGAGAGAGGGGAATTTAATTTCCGGCCGCAGGTGTTTTTCGAACCGGACTTCCAACTCCTGACCATAGAGATCATCGGAAAAATCGAAGAGATGCACCTCCAGCGAACGGGTGCTGCCGTTCACCGTCGGCCGCATCCCAAGATTGGCCACGCCGCCGGATTTCCGCTCGTCTGCAAAAAGGATTTGCACCACCCACACACCGTCGGGCGGGAGCTGGGCATCGCCGGTCGCGATGTTCGCGGTGGGGAATCCGATCGTGCGGCCGAGTTTTTTTCCCTCCACCACAGTTCCGCTGACGGAATACGGCCGGCCCAGCATCCGGGCGGCGTCCGCCAGATTGCCATCGCGGATCGCCTGGCGGATGCGGGTGCTGCTCACCCGGTCGCCATCGAGCATGACCGGCGGCACCGCTTCGAGGTGGAAACCGCGGCGCTTTGCCTCGCGTTCGAGAAATGGCACGTCGCCGCTGCGGTTGTGGCCGAAGCGCCAGTCCTCGCCGACCGCGATGGTGCGGACCGGGGCTGCGCAGAGTTTTTCGAGAAATTCGGACGCCTCCATTTGCGCGAACGCCGCGTCGAAATGCAGCGGGATGAAAAGCTCCACGCCGAGGTCGCGCACGATGTCCGCCTTGTGGTTCAGCGTAGCGAGCAGGGAAGCGGGCGCTTTTGCCGGTGCGATCACGCGGATCGGATGGGGATCAAACGTGATCAATCCCGCCATTCCGCCGTCGCGTGCGGCGGCCGCGACGGCACGGGCTATGACTTCCTGATGGCCGATGTGAACGCCGTCGAAAACCCCTAGGGCGAAATGCAGCGGAACGCCGAGTTCCGGCAGTTCTTCGAGGCGTTTGCGAGTCAGCACGGAGCTGGAATAGCGGTGCCGGAGCGGGGATTCAAGCCGTGATACAGGCAACAATGCCTGTGTCACGCCGCGCCGGTGGGGATCAATCTCCGCCGGGGAGGCCGAGGAGCTCGATGAGGCGCTGGAGGTCGTCGTCGCCGTAGTATTCTATCTCGATCTTGCCTTTTTTCGACGAATGCTGGATGGCGACGTGGGTGGCGAGGTGCTCGCGGAGGCGATTGGTGATGGCGCGGACGTGAATGTCCACCTCGCGCGGGGCGGGACCTTTTTTCCCTTCGCCGGGTTCGGCGGAATCGTTGTTGATGAAGCTCTGGGCGAGCTTTTCCGCGGCGCGGACGGTGAGCTGGCGTCGGATGATCTGGTCGGCGGCGAGGAGCTGGGTGTCCTGGTCCTTGATGGAGAGGATCGCCTTCGCATGGCCGACGGTGAGGCGGGCCTGGGCGACGAGCATCTGCACGTCCTTGTGGAGGTCCAGCAGGCGCATCGCGTTGGCGACGCTGGCGCGGGACTTCCCGACGCGGGTGGCGATTTCATCCTGCTTGAGGGAAAATTCTTTCACCAGGCGGACGTAACCGGCGGCTTCTTCGAGCGGGTTGAGATCCTCGCGCTGGAGGTTTTCGATCAGCGCCATTTCTAACACATCGCGGTCGGAGGCCTCGCGCTCGATGACGGGAACAGTGGTGAGTCCCAATTTTTTCGAGGCTCGCCAACGCCGCTCACCGGCGATGAGTTCGTATTTCCCATCCACGAGGCGCACGATAAGCGGCTGGATGATGCCGTGCTGGCGGATCGACTCCATCAGGTCTTCGAGCGGTGACTCGATGAACTGGAGACGCGGCTGCAAGGGGCTGGGGACGACCTGTTCGATCGGCACTTCACGGACCCGTTTGAAATCCTCCGGAGTCGCATCGGCAAGTGGTGCCGCCGTGCCCGCACTCTTCTTAATGAGTGCTCCGAGTCCTTTTCCGAGTGCCTGTTTCGCCATGGGGTGGACAGCTTTACGCAAAGCGGCTTTGAAAACCAAGAGGATTTCCGCCAAGCTTGACGGGAGGGGGGCTTGGGGGCATCCATTGCCTTGTGAAACCAACGTTTTTCATTCTCACATTTTCCTCTCTGTTGCTGGCATCCGGCACCGGGAATGCCCAGAAACCGCTCGCGCCGCTGCCTCCCATCCGCGAAGAAGCGGCGGCACCGGCGCCCGTCGCTTCGGCCGTGCCGCCGGAGGTGATCGCATCCGCATCCGCAGCCGTCGCCAAGCTGGGTGATGAGGTGGTGCTCGGCCGCTATCAGGTGGCGGTGGACCGCATGAATCCGATGTGGAAGGAGCGCACCGCCAGACGCATGGGCGGGATGGAGGCACTCAACAAACAGCTCGCCGGAGTGGCCAAGCAGATGATACAGCAGGGGATCAGCATGATTTCCTTCAAGCCCCAGAACCAGCCGCGTGCGTATGAGGTCTCGCCGGGCAAAAAGGTGGAAAAGATCAACGGCGTGGAAACGGAAAGCCTGGTTTTCAACAAGTGGCTGGTGCTGGTGCCGACCACGACGAAATTCCGCATCATGCGTGAGGGAGAGACCAAGGCGCTCGTGATCGACAGCACCGGATTCCAGGTGGCGATCTCCGACAAGGGGAAAAACGACTGGACCTTCATCGACGGTGCCGGGATCTCGGTGAACGACCTGCGCAGCATGTTCGCAACTTTACCGCAGGACATGACACTTCCTCCTTTGGAAAAAAAAGAATCTCGTTAGGATCCGACCATGGCATCAAAGAAGAAAGCTGTCTCGGAGCATGCGGTCCTGCATCGCAAGCTCGTCGAACTCTGGAAACGCGGGCAAAGCAAGTTCTGTGAGGTCCGTGATTCGGGCATCCACGGGCGCGGGGTTTACGCCAGTTGTTTCATCGCGAAGGAAACCAAGATCATCGAGTATGTCGGTGAGCTGGTGGACAAGAAGGAAAGCGAGCGCCGCGCGCTCTCGCAGCATGCGAAGTCCCTGAAAACAGGCGACGCCGCGGTTTACATCTTCACTCTATCAAAAACCTACGACATCGACGGCAACGTGCCGTGGAACACCGCGCGCCTGATCAACCACTCGTGCAGCCCGAACTGCGAGGCATGGATCGAGGGCCGGAAAATCTACATCCACGCCCTCAAGGACATCAATCAGGGCGAGGAACTCACCTTCGACTACGGTTTCGATGTGGACTGTTACGAGGACCATCCGTGCCTCTGCGGCAGGAATGGCTGCGTCGGCTACATCGTCGGCCGCGGCCAGTGGCCCGAGCTCAAGGAACGTCTGAAGGCGAAAGGCTGATGGACGAAGCGCGCAAACCCACGGATTTCGAAATGGCGGTCTATCAGGCCGTCCGCATGATCCCGGCGGGAAAGGTGTCGAGCTACGGGCGGATTGCGCGGGAGATATCCCGTGGCACCGCACGCTCGGTCGGCACCGCGCTGGCGAAAAATCCCTTCGCCCCGGAAGTCCCATGCCACCGCGTGGTCCGGGCGGACGGCAGCCTCGGCGGATTTCACGGTGAAACGGAAGGCCCGCGCCTGCGCGAAAAGTCGGAAATGCTGCGCCGCGAGGGCGTTCCGTTCATCGCTGACGGGAAAGTCGATCCCGCTGCGTTCACCGGCTAATAAAATCTATCAGCCCTGCATCAGCCGCATGCCCCACCAGATGAGGGAGGCGGTGGCGGCGAGAAGCAGGAACAACAGCGTCATGCTCTTGGTCTGGACGCGCTGGATGTTGGCGATCTCGCCGCGCGACACGATTTCCTCGTGTTCGCGGCGTGCCTTGCGCTCCATGATTTCCGCGAGGGGAGGCATGGTGCATTCGCGTTCCTTGATTTCCAAGGCGAGTCGCTTCGGGATTTCCGAAAATTCCTTTTCCCGCAGACGGAGCTGTTGCTCGGCCTCACGGAGTTCGTTCAACTGCAAATCTTCCTTGAAAACGGTGCTGCGGCTCATGGCGTTGCGTGGCGGTTATTTCAACAGATAGACGACGAGGGCGATGCCGCCGAGGACGACGACCGGAAGATTGAAAGCGAAGCCGTTGCGGAGGTTCACCATGAATTCCGAGCTCTCGGATTTCCGGCTGTTGGCGCGTCCGCGCTTCGAGGGACGGCCGAAGATAGCACCGCTGCGGTTGCCTTCGAAATGCGCGGCGGCCTGGTCGTATTCGTCGGCGGCGATGTCGATCGCCATGGTGGCGCGCTCGAGTTTTTCCGAAAGATTGTCGCGGGTCCAGTTTTCGGGATTGAACTTCTGGATCTTGTCGAGGTGGGCGGCGAAGCAGACGCGGCATTGTTCGAGGTCTTCGGACTCCTGCTTCATTTCATAAAGCTCGCGGTCGATCAGGGTGAGCGAGGATGTGAGTTTTTCCGAGAGTTCGGCCTGCTGGGAGAGGAAATTACGCTTGCGGGTCGTGAGTTCTTCGAGCTCGGTTTTCTTGCGCTCCAGTTCCTCGCGCTGGAGCTGGATACGGTTGAGTTCGTCCTGGGCGTCCTTGAGTTTGCGATCGTAATCCTCGTTGCGATCGGCGTGGCCCGAGGCCATTTCCAACTGCGTCGAACGGATTTTGATGTGGTGGGTATGTTCGCTGGAGGCTGCCATGGGTGGAAAATGTTGAAAAACTTCAACGTGATTACACAAAACGGCTCCATCCATCCAGCGAATATTTCGGATATCTTGACAAATTCGTTTGCCGTGCATTTCCCGGCGCAGCTTCCGGGTCAGATGTAGAACATCGGAGCGCCTTGGTTGCTGGCGAGATTTTCCACCGTGATCTGGTCGAGCGACTGCTTCAAACTCGTGGACACCTGCTCCCACGCCCGCTTCACCGCTTGGCCGGAATCGCCATCCATTGCCACGGAAACCTGGAGCAGCGCAGGATCCACTGCCTCCACCACCTGCCGCAGCGTGATCTGGTTGGACGCGCGGCCCAGCAGGTAGCCGCCCGCCTTGCCGCGGCGGCTTTCGATCAGCCCGGCGCGGCGCAGATCGTTGAGAATTTGCACAAGAAAATTTCCTGATACGGCTTCCCGTTGCGCAAGGTCCTCGAGCCGTGTAAGAGTTCGCCCGTCATGGTATTTCGCAAGCTGGGCCATCGCCCGGCATGCGTATTCCAATTTCTGTGAAATCTTCATGAGCGAATCTCAACAGACCGCCCCTCAGACGGCGAGCAAGAATACAAACAAGCTTTGCGCGGGCAAAATCGTCGATACCCAAAGCCTCTGGCAAACCTTGTGCAGCGAGGCAGTCAAGGTCGGCACCGACGAGCCCACGCTCAAACACCTCGTCCACGACGTGATCCTCTCCCGCGACAGCCTCGCCGCCGCCCTCGGTGCGCGCCTTGCCCGCCGCCTCGCCCGCGAGGACATGCCGCGGGTGGCCATGGAGCCCTTGCTCACCGGCGTTTTCGTGACCCACTCGCACATCGTCAACAGCTCGGCGCGTGACCTCCGCGCCATGTTCGAGCGCGATCCCGCCTGCCTTTCCCCGCTGGAGCCACTGTTGTTTTTCAAGGGTTTCCTCGCTCTAACGACCTATCGCGTCTCTCACCAGCTCTGGCTCGACGGCCGCCGCTGGCTCGCGCTCTATCTGCAGAGCGTCGCCAGCGAGGCCTTCGCCGTGGACATCCATCCTGCCGCTCGGATCGGCTGCGGCATTCTGTTGGACCACGCCACCTCCTTCGTCGTCGGTGAGACGGCGATCATCGAGGACGACGTCTCCATCCTCCACGAGGTTACCCTCGGCGGCACCGGCAAGGAATGCGGGAACCGCCACCCGATCATCCGCTCCGGTGTCCTGATAGGCGCTGGCGCGAAAATCCTCGGCCGCGTGGAGATCGGCACCGGAGCCAAGGTCGGTGCCGGCAGTGTGGTCCTCAATGACGTTCCGCCGCACACCACGGTTGCTGGCGTGCCCGCCGTGATCGTCGGCGTCTCCAGCGAGGTGAATCCCGCCATCGAAATGAACCAGAAACTCGACTGCTGCGGCAGCATCTGATTTCCATGATCCGTCGTTCCATCCTGCTCCTGCTGTTCTGCCTCGCCGTCGTTTCCTGCGACAAGGCGAAGAAACTCGCCGATCAAGCCAAGGCGGCGGTGGAGAACAAGATCTCGGGGAAAACAGCGTCATCCAAGGAAGGCAAACCGGACGCCGCACTCCAGAAGCTCGTGGACCAGACTCCGGAAGGCGTCATTTTCCGCAAGGATCTGCCGTTTCCGAACCACATCGAAGTGCTGACCACGCTTCGTGAGGAGATGGCCGGACGTTTCTATCAGGCTTCGGCCATCGAGCGTCATGCCGAGGACATGAAAGGCACGAAAGTGGTCGTCACCAAGCTCGAACGCGCCGGTGACCAAGTCCGTTACTCGCTCGAACAATCCAGCTTCACCTCCCCGCTGCCCGACGGCGCGGAGGCACCGAAGGGCGCCGCCACCGATCCCCTCAAACAGGTCGCTCCGGCCGGCAAACCGATGATCTATCGGAAGTCCGGCAAGGGCTGGCAGGGCTCCGGCAGCGACGGATTCCGCGCCGCCGCTCTTTCGAAGCAGTTGTCTCCGGTGTTCGACCTTCTGCTGGTGGAGAACGCCCTCGCTCCCCGCACGCTCTGGTTTGGAAAACGGCGCTTCAAGGCCGGAGACAAGGTTCCCGTCGCCGAAAGCTCGCTGCCCATACTGCTCAGCGGAAAAGCAACCGGTTCCTTCAATCTTGCCTTTGAGAAAACCGAAGCGGTGGACGGCCATCCCTGCGGAGTTTTTTCCGTCACCGGAGATTTCAGCCGCAAGCAGTTTCCCGATTTCGAGGGCACGCTCACCGACCAGGACGTCACCATCGAGTCCGGGAAAATCTGGCTCTCGCTTCTCTATCCGATCATCCTCCGCCAGGAGCTCGATACCATCCAGACCACCAAATCCGGTGGCCAGGGCGGCAACGCCGAGCGCGGCCAGGGCAAGGTGAAGGTGACGCTCGAACGCGCCTGGAAAATCAAACCATAGCCCGGCTGGAAACCGCCGCAGATTCTCCACTTGCGGAGCGCGTCCCGTTGCCCGCATGATCCCGCCAATGACCGAGGAAACCACGTTTTGGAAAGGCAGCCCGTCACAGTGGCTGAATATCTGGCCCTTCACCGGAGCAATAATTGTTTCGAGTTGTTTGGTTATCGCTGCGTTTTTCCCGCCCCTATTTCTGTTCGCTTTGCCCGCGCTCCTTTTACCGTTGGTTTACATCATGTGGAAATATCTATCCGTCCGGACGAAGGTCTTCGAACTCACCAGCCAGCGCCTGCGCGTCACCACGGGCATCATCAACCAGAAGATCGAGGAAATCGAACTCTACCGCGTCAAGGACACCCAGATGATCCGCACCTGGTGGATGCGCCTCACCGGCCTCGCCTCCATCATCCTCGAAACCTCCGACCGCGGCCTGCCGAATCTAACGATCCCCGCCGTCCGCGGCGGGCTGGAACTCCGCGAGCAGCTCCGCAAACAGGTGGAGCTGATGCGCGACCAGAAGCGGGTCCGGGAAATGGATTTCGAAGAAGGCCATATCGGCGACCTCGGAGAGAGCTGAGGGATCAGGGCGTGAGCCGGATGCGGAGTTGATAGAATCGGGTTGGTCCGGCTTGGGTGTCGTTATAGATCACATTCTGATCTTTGGCGATGATGTCCTCGTAGCCGGCCGGGGATTTCCATGTTCCGCTGACCAGATTGTCGGTGGTTTCCAGCGCGTAGTGGCGCGTCTTGCCGGTGTAGCCGGGACCGCTGGCCGCTTTCGCGGTGAAGGAAACCGAAAATTGTCCGGTGCCTGCGACGATTGCCGCTGTTGGTGGCAGTTCGGCCGTCAGCGGCATAAGCCCGAAGACATATTCCTTCTCGTTGCTGATCCCGTCGCCATCCGGGTCTGCGGTCGGGCCGGAGATGGTGGGATCGGCGAGTTGGGTGGAGTTGAATTGCAGATTTTTCCAGTCCTCGAAGGTGAGCACGGAAGACGCGACAGTCACCAGGACGGCGTTTGAATCCGCAGTGCCCGCGGCATTCGTCGCCCGGACCCAGTAGCGGGTGTCCGTAGTTAGGGGGGGAGTGGTGAAGCTCGCAGCCGTCGCGTCCAATACCGCACTGCTGGTGTCACCAGCGGTTCCAACATACCATTGGAACGTGGGCGAGGTTCCCGAGGCGGCCACCGTCAGCGTGGTGGTGCCGCCGCTGTTGATAGAGGCGGGGGCGGGTTGGGTGCTGACCTGTGGCGGCACGATCACGGTGACCGTCGCGGTGGTTGAAACCGCTGTGCCTGCGGCGTTACCTGCCTTTGCCCAATAGGCAGTTGTAACCGTGAGCTGCGGCGTGGTGAAACTGGCCGAGGTCGCTCCCTGGACCGGATTGCTCAGGTCCCCGCTGTTGCCGAGAAACCATTGGAATGTTGGCGCGGTGCCGGACGCCGCCACGGTGAGGGTGGTCGTGCTGCCGCTATTGATCGTGACCGATGCCGGATGACTGTTAATTGCCGGTGGCGTGATCACTGTGAGGGTTGCCGTGTTGGAGTTGGCGCTACTTGCGGCATTCGTGGCTTTCACCCAATAGCTGGAGTTCGCAGTTAGGGCGGGTGGGGTGTAGCTGGCGCTGGTAGCCCCAAAGATTGGGCTGGTGGTCACGCCGCTATTTCCCAAATACCACTGGAATGTCGGTGCCGGTGAGCCGGACGCGGCGACAGTTAGAGTCTTGGTCGTCCCGCTGTTGATCGTGGCAGAGGCCGGGTGGTTGGTGAAAGCTGGAGGAATCCGCACGGTGACCGTGGCGGCGGTGGAATTGTCACTCCCAGCAGAGTTTGTCGCCCGTACCCAGTAGGTGGTGGTCGCACTGAGAGCAGGCGTGGTGTAACTGGCTGAAGTCGCTCCGGAAATCGGACTGGTGGTACTGCCGGCCGTTCCGATGTACCATTGGAACGTGGGCGAGGTGCCCGATGCGACTGCTGATAGAGTGGCGGTGCCGCCGCTGTTGATGGTGCTCGATGCCGGGTTGGTGGTAATGACCGGAATGACGGCCGCCACGGAGATGCTGAAGGCCTTGGTGATCGAGCCCCCGGAGTTGCCTGAGTTTTCCCATGCCTTGAGCGTGAAATTAAAAGTGCCTGCGGTCGTCGGAATGCCGGACATGGTGCAGGTGCTGCCGGAACTGGTTTTGGTGATTCCAGGTGGAAGGCTGCCAGCGCTGATTGACCAGCTTCCCGGATTGCCGGGTGCGCCCGTCACTTGGGCGGTGAGCGACATGCTGGTGCCGCCGGTGGCATTCAGCGGTGTGACTACGGGTGTCGGAGCGATCTGCGTCATGGTCGTGGCACCCGCGACGGTATCATAGACTCCGAGGCCAGCGACGCTCGCCACGGTCCATTTCACCAGTTCCGCGACTCCGGTGGTGCCCATCACACGGGCCTCCGGAAGGATCATCTGGACGATGGGGGACTTTTGGAAAAGCAGCAGCAGCGACCCCGCCCGGGAGAAAAACTGCCGAACCTTGGGATGCATGCGAAGTAATGGCTTCATGGGACGGCCTTCAATATTGCGATAAAATGCGGAGTCGCAAACAGGCGATGGTAACCATATGGTTATCATCAGCTCCGCCCAAGGAGGCCAGTGCTAGTGGATGCCGGGCAGTGTAAGAAATTCTGTGTAAGTTTAATTTCGCTCATGAACCCAATCCGCTAAAGGAACATCAAAATGAAACCGACCATCCACGACGAGTTGCTCGACCAACTGCTCGCAAATTACAGCAAGCCCGAGGACCTCCTCGGTCCCGAAGCCCTCTTCACCGAGCTCAAGAAACGCCTCATCAACGCATCCTGGCCTTAACCTGACGCGAGTAGGCACGTGCCTTTTCGGGCGGAAAGGCTTCGTAAAGCGAGGCTTCCTTGTGGGTGTTGTGGTTATCCATGACTAACACGATTTTCCCGTCGTCTGGCAGGAGGGTGTTCGCCAGATGGTCGAGACATGCGGCGAAATCCAACGCGGTGCGGCGTCCGTCGCCACCCACGAAGACATCACGTTTTCCCAAATGCGGCATGGCGATCATGAATCCACTCACGCTGCCTTCGCGGACGTAATCGTAGTCTTCGCGGGCGAGGTGGCCGGACACGTTCGAGGTTGCGGATGGAGATTCCGGTTTGAGCCTGGATGTAGGCATCCTTCATGGCGGGACCATGCGGCCCTTCGTCGGAAAGCAACAAGGCGACCGCACGCATGATGCCGGAGGCCTTGCCGCGCTTTTGATCGCGGAGGGCTTCGAGTTCATGGCGTTCGGATTTCGATAGCTTGATTCGGTGTAATTTGGCAGGCACCTGTCCGATTGGACACATCCTCGGAATCGTACAATTTCAAAATTCACTAACCGGCAAATAAAATTTCACGCAACACTATTGGTCGTTGCAATTGTTCCTCCGTCCGCGCTGGCGTGGACCGTGACGGTGAGTTCGCTGTTTTTCCTGCTGGTGTTAGGTGACCTGGCGGCACACGCCGGAGGATCGCCGCTGGTGAAAGCCGCGGTGCGCGTGACTATCTGGAGAGCGCTGGCGACGGCTCTCACTGCGGGAGTGGAAGCCATGTTCGGAGCAGTGGTCTGATAGGAAATTCACTTTCCGAACAGATGCGCACCCTGCGACGGACGTGAGGCGAAGATCTGCGGGGTGATGCCGGTGGCCTTCTCATACTCGCAGGCGAGCGTGGCGGCAATTTCCGATGCCTTGCGGGATTCGCAGAGCGTGACGGTGGAACCGCCGAAGCCACCGCCGGTCATGCGAGCGCCGATGACCCCGCCATTGCGGCCGATTTTTCTAGCAATTTCGACCATCAGATCGAGCTCCTTGCAGGAAACCTCGAAGTCGTCGCGCAGCGAATCATGGCTGGCTGCCATCAGCGGTCCGAGTGTTTCGAAATCGTTTCTAGCAAGCGCTGCGGCGGCGGCGATGGTGCGGGAAATCTCTCCGACCACGTGGCGCGAGCGGCGGTTGATGGGTTCCCCGAGTTTTTCCCAATGCGCTTGGACATCGGCGGAGGTGACGTCGCGCCAGGAGTTCTTGCCAAGGATGGCGAGGCCTTCCTCAGTGTGCTTGCGGCGGGCGGCGTAGCCTCCGTCGGACAGCTCATGATGGACCATCGTGTTGGAAATGAGGACGGTGAGATCCGGGTTTTCAAATGGCACGAGCTCGGGTTCGCCGGTCTGGCAGTCGATGAGCACGAGGCGGTTTGTTTTGCCGAAGGCTGAGGCGAACTGGTCCATGATGCCGCAGGGGACGTGGGCGAAGTCGTGTTCGGCTTTCTGGCAGAGCAGGGCCTTTTCCCGAGTGTCTAACACTGTGTCGAGAAGTCCCTCGAGAAACGTCGCCGTGGCGCACTCGAGGGCGGCCGACGAGGAAAGTCCGGCACCGCCGGGGACGGAGGAGAGGATGTAGGCATCGAAGCCCGGGATGTGGTGACCGCGGTCCTGGAAACCCCGGATCACACCGCGCAGGTAGTTCGCCCATTTCGGCTCGCTGACTTCCTGAGGCAGGGCCAGATCGAAAATGACGACTTCGTCACTGATAGCGGAGGTGATGCGGGCGTTGGTGGTGCCGTTGGCGCAGCCGGCGATGACGATGTAGCGGTCGATCGCGAACGGCATGACAAAGCCGTCGCAGTAGTCGATGTGCTCGCCGATGAGATTGACGCGGCCCGGTGCGGCGGCGGTGATCGTGGCCTGGGATTGCAAACGGTCGAAAAGGCCGCTCGCGGCGTCGGAAACGAGATCGGTGAGGTCTGGGTTGATCTGGAGCATGGGAAAGGGTGGGTTAACTGAGTTCGACGGTAGCGGGCTGGTCGAGGCGGCGGCGATAACTTTCCACCGCCTGGGTCCAGACGCTGTGCATGCTTTCCGTCGGCCGCAGCCAGACGGCGCGGTGCATCATGAGCATCGCGGGCGCGAGGTAAAGCAGTTCGGAGAGTTCGTTTTTGGAAAGGGCTCCCGGACCTTCGATGAGGCAGCGTTCGGCGAGAGTTTCGTCGATGTCCCTGAGCTCGGATTGGTCGAGCAGGGAAACGTGGACGCCGTTGACGTAGGGATCGACCACAGCGGCGACGACACCGCGGCGGGCGTCGAGCGAAGCGTCGAGCGCAGGATCGACGGCGGCAGTGGCATTGTCCGCGAGCTTGATGATTTCAGGCGGATTGAGTTCCTCGGGAGTGGCGAGGATATCGCGGCGGGCCAGTGCGCGGCCGTAGCGAGAACGGCTGGTCCAGACGGAAACAGGGGCGGCGAGGAGCAGGCCTGCGAGGATTGGGATCATCCACAGGGCGAACGCGTATTTGCCGACGATGCCGATTCCTTGGATGTTCGACCTGTAACCGATGGCCAGCGCCACGCCGGTCCACGCGAGACCGAGCATTGTCTGTACCGCATGGAAACGAATCGCGTCGCCCCAGGCGGTGCCGTCGGTTTCGCGGTTCTGGTTTCCCCAGCCGACCGCGCGGCCTAACATGATGCTCAGCACCATCATCGTGTGGGCGACCATGATGCAGGGGGCCAACAGCATGGAAACGAAAGTCTCAAGCGTGGCTCCGACCACGAGCGGCAGGAACCCGCCGAACGAGCGGCGGATGGAAGGAGTTAGAATGGCGCCGGTGACAGCGAGGATCTTGGGGATGAAGAGCAGGCCGAAGATGAAGATTGTGAGGATGATGCTCTGTTGGACGCCGGTGATGTGGAACAAGCGTGCGGCGTAGTTTTCGAAAGGAAGCTGGCTCAGGTCGCTGGCCGAGCGGTCCCACGCGATCCAGGTGCCAAGCGCGAGGAACAGGAACCAGATCGGGCTGCCGAGGTAGGCCATGATGCCCATGAAAAGGTGCATGCGGACGGAGAACGGAAGTTTCCGGGCGAAAATGAGCCACATGTGCTGCAAATTTCCCTGACACCAGCGGCGGTCGCGGATGAGGTGGTCCACCAGCGTGGGCGGGGCTTCCTCATAGGTGCCCTCAATGTCCCAAGCGAGCCAGACTTCCCAGCCTTTCGCCACCATCAGCGCGGCTTCCACGAAATCGTGGCTGAGGATGCGGCCGCCGAACGGCTCGCGGCCGGGCAGTGCGGGGAGCTCGCAGTATTGGGAAAACGGCTTGAGGCGGATGAGCGCGTTGTGGCCCCAGTAGCTGCCGCCGCTGAGCTGCCAGAAATTCAGGCCGCGGATGAACAGCGGGCCGTAGAGGCGCATCGCGAACTGTTGGAGACGGGTGAAAATCGACGAGCCGCGGATCAGCTTCGGTGGCGTCTGGAGGATTCCAAGGCGCGGATAGGCTTCCATGATGCGGGCCATTTTCACGATGTCCGCGCCGTCCATCAGACTGTCCGCGTCGAGCACGAGCATCGATTCATAACGGCCGCCCCAGGTGCGGACGAAGTCGCCGATGTTGCCTGCCTTGCGGTTCTCGTTGGTCTTGCGGCGGCGGTAGTAGATTTTTCCGAACGCCTCCAAACGGCGGCAGAGATTGGTCCATGCGGTTTCCTCGAGGATCCATAGATCGAGGTCGCGGGTGTCGCTGACGATGAAAAAGTCGAACGAATCGAGATGGCCGGTGGCCTGGATGGACCGATAGATGGCCTCGATGCGGGCACAGGTGCGCACGCTGTCCTCGTTGTAAACGGGCATGACCACCGCGTGACGAAGTTCCAGCGGGCCGGTTTTTCTATCAGCCAGCTTGGTGATGCGGACCGAGCGCTTGCGGCCCATCAGCATGTCGAAGGCCCCGAAAACGGCGTGGAACGAACCGAGCACGAGCAGGCCGTTGAGGATGACGAAAATGGCCAGCAGCGGATAGTGGGCTTTCTGAAATCCCATGCGCCAGAACAGGTCGGCGAGCCAGAGACTGGCGGCGACGTTTACGATGACAACGCTGCCGAAGAAGATGGTGCGGCGCAGGACCATGCGGAAGCGCCCGAAGAAGGGTTTGGTGGAGTCGCCGGGAAAAAGATCGCCGGGCGGCGGTTCGGGATGTTCCATGAGTCAGTCTAGCAGGATGAACCAAACGGTGAAAATGAGAGTGGCTAACAAGAGCGTGGTGAACACGTAGCGCACGATCGGGCTGCGGTCCATGGTGGCCCACCACTGGGCGGCGCCGCTGCCGAGGGCGTTCAGTTCGAGAGGGCGGGGGAGCATCGTGAGTTGCGCGAACTGCGGCCCTGCGGCGAGGTAGGATTTTTTCATCGCCTCCACAAACTCGGGCGGCCACGGCGCGGGGGTCAGGAAAACGCCCTGCCATTTCCCGGGCATGCCGGCGAGCAGCAGCGCGAGCCGGCCGCGCGCGGCGAGGCGGCGGTTCTCCAGTGGCACGTCGAGCACATCCTGCGTCCACTCGGCCACTTCGGACAGTGCCTCTTCCATCGCTAGCAAGCGGGCGGCTTTTTCCGGCTCATCCACACGGCGGGCCGAGGCGCGCCACAGAATGCTGCGGACGAGCTCTGCGACGAGCAGGCGGTTTCGCAGGCGCAGTGCTTGAAGGTAGGCCTCGACGGCGGCGTAGGCTTCCTCCCACTCGTTAAGCTCCAGCTCGTTGAGGGGGCGAAGGGTATCTAGGGAGTGACGCGGTGGACCCATGTTTCGGTGAGGAAATTATCGCCGCGCTTGAGGCAGCAACGAAGCTCGATCGGGCCGATGTTGGCCAACTTGCCAACTTCGGTGGTGGGCGCGATCTGGAACGCGACGCGCCAGCGGGCATCGGGGATCGGCTGCACGGTGACGCTTTGGATTTTCACCCGGTCCGAGCCTGTACCGACTGCCTGCACCATCGCCGAAAGCGCGGTTTCACTCTGCTGATTCAGTGCGGTTCCTGCGAACTCGACGATCATCGTCCGTTGCTCCGGCTGCCAGTCGTGGATGCCGGTGCGGGTGGCGACGACTCGGCCATCGGCCATCGACGGATCCTCGTTCATCGTCCAATGCTGGCGGTAGGCAAACTCGATACGGTCGCCGGGCTGCGGGACGTGGGCGGGTTCCCACATGGCGACGGTGTTGTCTGAAAGCTCGTTGCTGGTGGGAATTTCCATCAGCGTGACACGGCCGGGGCCCCAGTTCGAAATCGGCTCCACCCACAGCGACGGACGCAGGTGATAGGCGGCTTCACCATCCTCGTAGGCACCGAAACGGCGGTCGCGCTGGAGCAGGCCGAAGCCATCGCATTTTTCCATGTCGAAGGAGCTGAACTCCAGATTGCCGGAGTCGTTGGAAATCGGACGCCAGAGCCGCTCGCCGGTGCCCATGCGGATCGCAAGTCCATCGGAATCATGCACTTCCGGGCGGAAATCATCGAAGCGGCGCTTCGAGTTCTCGCCGAACCAGAACATGCTGGACATCGGTGCGATGCCGAGGCGCTGCACGGCCTTGCGGGTGAAGATCACCGCCGTTACCTCGACGATGGTGGTGTTTCCCGGATTGACCTTGAACTGATAGGCACCCGAATAGGACGGGCCGTCGAGCAGCGCGTAGATCCGGGCCTGAGTGTCGCCCGCATCGGGCTTGCGCAGCCAGAATTCGCGGAAACTCGGAAACTCCTCCTTCGTCCCTTCCACGCCGGTGTCCACCGCAATGCCGCGTGAGGAAATGCCATAGCGCTGGTTTTTCCCGAGTGCGCGCCAGTAGCTCGCTCCTTGGAACGAGATGAGTTCGTCGAAAATATCCGGGTTGTTCAGCGGCGAGTGGAGCCGGAATCCCGCAAAACCGCCGTCGGACGGCAGGTCGCCATGTTTGCTGATGAGCGGGCCGTAGTTGAAATAGGCCTCCGCCAGGCGGATCTGCTGCTGGTGCGTGAGCGTGAACTCATTGAGCGTCACCGGCTCGCGGTAGAGGTAGCCGGGGTGGAAAAACATCGCACGGAAGGGGAGTTTCTCCGCCGCCCACAAGGCCTGATCGGGATTGAAGCGGATGTCGCGATACTGATCGTAGGTCAGGTTGTTCATCCACGCGGGCAGCACGTCGCGGTTCGGCGCCACGTAGGGCTTGTTGGCGAGGTCCCGGGCCCGGCTTTGGATGCTCTCGAAACCGAGATCCTCGCGTTCCCATGTTTGACTGAAGGCGGGGACGGTCAGGGCCCCCAGGATTGCTAGCAGTAAAATGTTCCGTGACACAACAAGGGACATAGAACCGTTACACCCTCACAGTCAAGAATGGCGATTTGTAATTCTTTCATGGAAAACCACCCGAATCGCTCATGCGGATGAAGTGGTAAGTCAAAATTCCGTCGAAGTCGATCCGGTCCGGTTCCTCCACCTCGCGCCCGGGGTCGAAATCCAGGAAAAATTTCGCACACTGGAACCCGCACCGCGCCATCAGCGAAAGCAGCTCCGCGTGCTCGAACCAGCGGATCGCCTGCCGCGATTCGTGCGTCAACGGCACCTCGCCGGAGACCGAATACCGGTGCTCGCGATGGACGATCTGCCGCTCCCGGTCCAGCCGGTGGCGGGTCTCCAGCAAGCCCTCGCGTCCGTCTGGCAGCGTCACCGCATGGTCTTCATACCACTCGTTTTCCGGCAAATCCCCCAGCAGCTCCGCATACGGCATGAACACCGTCACATACAGCCCGCCATGGTTTTCCAAAAGCCCGTGCCAGTGCCGCAGCGTCGCCTCCGCATCGTCCGCGAGTTGCAGGGTAAACGCCGGTGCCAGCAGTGCGGAAAATTTCCGTCCCGGCTCCCACGTCGTCATGTTCCCCTCGTGGATGGTCCCGCTCACGCCCAGACCTTTCGCCCGCGTTTTCCCGAGTTCCAGCATGTCCCGCGAAAGCTCCAGCCCCTCCACCTCGAATCCCATCCCCACCAGCGGAAACATCAGCCGCCCCGATCCAGCGCCCATCTCCAACGCCGGCCCCGGGTGTTTCCTGAGAAATTCCGCCATCAGCCGCACCTCGCTGCCGTCGTCCTCCGCTTCCCAGAAAGCGTCATGCAGTTCGGCTTCGAGCGAGATATAAGGCTGGGACACGCCGGAAACTGCCAGCCCGCCCGCTCGATTGCAAACCCGGTCCGCAGCAAACAAGGAATGGCGGACTCCGATCCGCCAAGCCAAAGAGATGCCATCGAAAAGCGGCTTGCCTCTCAGCATAGGCTCTCCATCCGTGTAAATCCGTTCCATCCGTGGTTGAAAGTATCTCCATCCACCTGCTTTTCGCCCACCGCTCACTAAGTAGAGCCTGTCCCAAAATCAGCGAATTTCAGCACATGCCGAACCATGTGTTCATTCAAACAGTTGAATGTGATTCGATATTTCTGGAAACTGCCCGAAA
>Ga0209512_1001483_pt1 | contig 28669 bp, 22 predicted proteins | sample frozenSSSSmetaG_FD_184142 | JGI IMG/M metagenome (GOLD analysis project Ga0209512, IMG submission 184142) | Glacier valley bacterial and archeal communities from Borup Fiord, Nunavut, Canada, to study Microbial Dark Matter (Phase II) -... | ecosystem: Environmental > Aquatic > Freshwater > Ice >...
AGGAATTTGCCATCGACCTTTCTCGTACCGTTGGCTGGTTTACAGCCATGTATCCACTATATTTTGACCTGCCAGTTTCCGATTGGTCAGCTGTAATAAAATTAGTTAAGGAAAAATTAATGCAGGTGCCCGGAAATGGTTTGTATTTTGGTATGGGCCGTTATATTTCCCACAGTCAACAGTTAAAATCGCTTCCTTATCCGCAAATAAGTTTTAACTATCACGGTAATTCGGGTGAGAGGGAAGGGCACAAAGAATGGAATGTTTCCGGGGATAACTATGGCCAGCAGATCAGTGGATCATTTCCACGCCAGCACCTGCTGGATGTTACCTGCGCTATAGAGAACGAACAATTAGTAGTAAATTGGATCTATAACCCTGCTATTCATAATCGTAAAACAGTTGATATGCTCGCCGCTGCATTTAACACGAACGTAAGGGATATTGTGAGCACTCATGCTGATCTAAAGCAGATATATTATACACCATCAGATTTTCCGGGCGCGGCAATTAGCCAGTCTGATCTTGATGCGATTTTAATTGGACGGAGATATGATATCGCTAATATTTACCCGCTTGCTCCCATGCATTCGGGCATGCTTTTCCATTCTGTTTACCATGGTAAACAATCTAACGCCTATTTTGTGCAAATGTCGCTACTGCTTGAGGGTAACCTTAATGATGCAGCATTACGCAATTCCTGGAATGAAACATTGAACAACCATGATGCCCTAAAGACATCGTTTATTTGGCAAAATATAGCGAACCCCTTACAGGTAGTTTTCAATGATGTGTACATCCCCTGGCAGTATTCAGACATATCCCATCTTACTGATGAAGAATTAGTCAGTGAATCTATTTTGAAACTACAACAGGAGCACGAAAATGAAGGTTTTGTGTTTGACCAGGCTCCTTTAATGCGCCTGCACCTAGTGAAAAAAGCAGATCGCGTGCACGAACTTATCTGGAGTTATCACCACCTGCTAATGGACGGATGGAGTATGCCGATAGTGCTTAAAGAAGTGTTTAGCCGGTACAGAAATGCCATTCGGGGCAGCAATGAAACCTTTATAAAACCAGCCCCGTTCTTTAACTACATTAAGTGGATTAACCAGCAGGACACCAATACGGCCGTTGAGTTTTGGCGATCTGAATTATGTGATATTGATGAACCAACCTTTTTTAAGGCCGACATGAATGTTACCGATGATCAGTCATTTATTTATGGCGAAGAAAAAGTGCTTATCAGGGAACAAAGTCATAGTGCCATCAACAAATTGCTAAAAAAGAATAAGGTAACACTTAATGCATTTTTTCAGGCGCTCTGGAGTATTATCATCTGCAGCTACACCGATAAGGATGAGGCTATGTTTGGGGCTACGGTTTCGGGCCGACCGCCAGCCATAACAGGCATTGAAGGTATGGTTGGTGTTTTTATCAACACAATACCGATAAGAATACGGGTTCAGGAGGATGCAGATTTTTTTAATTGGGTTCACGAAGTTCTGTTAAAGCAGTCCACCCGCGAAGAATATAGTTACCTGCCACTGGCGGAGATACAGAAATTAAGCGGACTTACAGGCAACACTGCGCTATTTGATACCATATTGATTATCGAGAACTATCCCGGTTTAACTTCAAATGAAGACTCTGATACCGGGCTGCAGGTAAGTATTAATCGCGGTTACGAACGTATTGAAATCCCGCTATGCATCATTGTAACTTCCAATGAAAATCTAAGTATAAAAATATCTTATGATGCTGGTCGGTATTCACCGGGTTTTATTAATGGTTTGCTAAGCCATTTCGAGAGTTCGATAGAAGCTATTCTTAAAATTGAAACGCCCCTTATAAAAGAGATCAGCCTGCTACCGGCATCAGCGATCGACGAGCTACTTTATGGACTTAAAAACATCCCCTGGCAGCTTCCGGAAGATACGGTCATAGATTTGTTTGAGGCACAAGCGTTCAAAAATCCGCGGCGGATAGCGGTTTCTGATGAACTCTCTACCACTCTAACTTACGCCGAGTTGAATGCTAGTATAAGGCAAGTTGCAGCCTATATCGTAAAAAATGCCACAGATAATCGGCCTATCGCAGTACTGATGGAGCGATCCGTGGCTATGATGGTTACCTTGCTGGCTGTAATGAAAGCGGGGCATGCATATATCCCACTGGATCCATCATTCCCCGCAGAACGGATACGTGTTATGCTTGCCGATGGACAGCCAGGAATGATCATAACAAACATCGAAAGCTCCGGCGATAATTTGATAACTGATATTCAAGTGGTCTATTATGACGATATAATTAAGCTGCCTTATGAGGATCAGGTGCAATTTTTTAGAATAAAGCCAACGGATTCAGCATATATTATTTATACATCGGGCTCAACGGGCCGGCCCAAAGGAGTGGAGATTCTTCACTCATCTCTGACCAATTTTCTCCTGTCGTTTAAGAAATCACTTAATTTTACTGCCGAACACCGACTACTGGCCTTAACAACTATATCGTTTGATATTGCTGCTCTTGAGCTATACTTGCCACTTATTTGTGGGGCACAAGTTTTACTCGCTAGCAGTGAAACTGCCCGAGAACCCTATCGTCTGGTTGATACGATCAACAGCTTCCAGCCTGATTTTGTACAAGCGACCCCGGCAACGTGGAGTATGCTTACAGAAGCCGGCTGGTATGGCGCGTCCTTTTTAACGATGATTATTGGCGGCGAGGCGCTACCGGTTAAGCTCGCAGCAGCATTGGTCAATAATTGCCGGGAAATTATAAATGTTTACGGCCCTACTGAAACTACCATATGGTCATCATACCATACAATGCAGCGCGATGTATTGTATGCCGGGAGCTTTATTACCATTGGTAAACCAATTGCCAACACTACCTTTTATATACTGAACAAAAAAAGACGTCTGGTGCCTTTTGGGCAACCCGGAGAACTTTATATAGGGGGAAAAGGCTTGGCAAAGGGGTATTATAACAACCCGATTGAAACAGGAAAGAGGTTCGTAAATCATACTTTTGAAAATGGAACTACCGAGCGACTGTACCAAACGGGTGATATGGTGCGCTATCTGCCAAGCGGTGATCTAGAATACATCAGCCGGACAGATAACCAGATAAAAATTCGTGGTTTCCGGATAGAGCTTGGCGATATTGAAGCGGCTATTATGAATTATCCGGGTGTGCATCAGGCCGTTTGTGTAGCCCAAAAAGATGAATCAAACGGCTTTAGTGGTATTGCAGGCTTTATAGTGAAACATCAGGAAGTCGCCCTGGAAATAGATGCGTTAAAAATTTATCTGCAGCAAGCGCTTCCATATTACATGATCCCCACAGCACTACACATAATTGACAAATTTCCCCACACGCCTAATAACAAGATAGACAGAAATGAGCTGCTTAAACTTGATATGGTTTTTAAAACAGGTGCTGAAGCGAAAGCAAATATAGCATCTCGTACGCTGACCGAAATGGAACTACTAAATATCTGGGAGGATGTATTTAAATCCAGCAATATCAGCGTTAAAGACAACTTTTTTGATCTTGGCGGTCATTCTATCCTCGCCGTAAAACTAATGAGCCGTGTTCAAAGCCAGTTTGGTCGTGATTGCTCTATAGCGATGCTAATGCAAAACCCCACCATTGAGGAGCTGGCATCGGCTATAGAGTTAAATAATGGTAATGATTGTGGGCTTTTGATCTCACTAAAAAAAGGTGGTGATAAAGCACCAATACTTCTTATCCCTGGAGAAGGCGGTTCTATTATATATTACAATAGGCTTGCGAAGTACCTTGCAACCGGGCATCCGGTTTACGGACTCCAGTATCCGGGCCTCGACGGCCTTTCTGAAGTTGCAACAAGTATTGAGGAGCTTGCAAATTTATTTGCGGGCATCATTTCGCGAAAATTTGGCAATAAGCCGATTATACTCGCAGGACACTCCCTTGGTGGTCAGGTTGCCTTTGAGTTGGCCTGTGCATTATCGCTAGAAAAAACCTTAAGCAAGCTTATTATATTGGATACTGTAGCGCCGGTACACCACACCGTCGAAAGCGAAAACCAGGTAAGTGATGAGGCCTGGTTGTGCAAAACAATACAGCGAATGGGGGAATTAAGCGGTGTGCCATTGTCAATAACAGAAAAGCAACTCACATTGTTACCACCGGAACAACAAATGAAAGAAGTTAAAAGACTTTTGGCAGATGCAAACCTCATCCCAAAGCACTTCGACACGGGCCGGGTTCGATCATTTTTGTCTGTCTTAAAATCATCGCAGCAAATGGTATATAAGCCGTCTGTTTATCCCAATTTCAATATCCACCTATTTAAAGCTGCAAATAACGAAGCGTATATAGCCCGGTTCCCTCTTTCCGAAAACTTTTTGTCTTCATTTAAAAAGGAAGATTATAGCTGGCAAAGTTTAACATCCGGTAATGTAAGGGTAAAACTTATTCCCGGTGACCACAGTACTATTTTGAATGAACCGAACGTGCAGTTGCTGGCAAACGAGTTTAACAGGCTTATCAATACCTAAAAATTTTATGAGCAACACCATAAAAAAAATTAATTTATTCATGTTCCCTTACGCAGGGGGCAACAAATATTCGTACAATAATTACAGACTTCAACTATCCGATAGGTTTAACATTATTGCTCTGGAATCAAAAGGAAGAGGCGGGCGTTTAAAAGAAGCACTTGCTACTAACCTTGAAGATATAGCCCTCGACTTTTTTGAACAGATCCGTGACAGACTGAACAGTCCGTATCTCTTTTTCGGGCACAGTATGGGAAGTTGGCTTGCTTATCTGGTTACGCATTTAATAAACGAAAATAAGCTACCGCCCCCAATGCATCTATTTTTTACTGGCTCGGTTAACCCTGCAGTGTATCAATCCACAGTCATCAAACATCAGCTAAATAAAAGTGATTTTTTTGCGCACCTGACAGACTTGGGAGGACTTTTACCAGAAGTGCTAAATAACAGACCCTTGCTTGACTATTTTGAGCCCATTCTTCGTGCTGATTTTATGGCGGTAGAGCAATACCAGCATAAACCTCAACCAAAACTAAATATCCCTATCACCGTTATTATCGGCGATAACGAGAAGAATGTAACTTTAGATATGGCCAAGGCCTGGAAGAATGAAACAATGGGCGAATTTGAAGTGAAGGTTTTAAAGGGCCATCATTTTTTTATCAACGATCATGTGGTGTTGATATCCGAAATGTTGAGAAATAAGATGGCAAGTATAAACCCACATACGCAGTTATGAAACATACAATTAGGGTATTATCTTCTTTTTATGAAGAACCACTTTCGGATGAAAGTTACCATCTGTATATGTCACTATTGCCAGAGCGCGAGCAGAATAAAGTGAAGGCATTCCGACGTTGGGAAGATGCTACCGCTTCGCTGATCGGAAAAGCCTTGCTCATTAAAGGTCTCTCGGCTCTGGGTTATCAGCAATTTCAACTTCATGATCTACAATATAGCAGTTACAATCGGCCGTTTCTTGCTGGCGGATTAGATTTCAATATTTCGCACTCCGGCAATTATGTGGTATGCGCAATCTCTGGACATTGCAGGGTAGGTATTGATATCGAAAAGATTCAAACGCAGGATCTTGATCCTTTTAATTATACGCTTAACATGGCTGAACTAAACAATGTATTAGCGTCGGCAACACCGTATGAATTATTTTATAACATCTGGACAAAAAAAGAAGCCATTACAAAAGCGGATGGCAGAGGCTTGGGATTAAATCTGGACAGGATAGATACAACAGCAGGCAATGTATTTCTGGACGGAATGGTTTGGTATACACAAAGGGTTGATATTAGCGCCAATTATGCGGTAAATGTTGCTTTTAATAACAACTTATCAATAGTAAAACACACAATTGAGGGCATTTAATTTCATATTTAGGAATTTATGATCATAGACAATATTAACCACCATCAAAATCTATTTTTTGAACTTAAGAAATTCGACGAACTTCCATGTTCAGTATTTCTAAAACTTGAAGGTATGAATTTTGCAGGTTCTATTAAGCTAAAACCCGCTGATTATATTATAGATGAGTTAGAAAAGCAGGGTAAAATAATACCCGGCGTGCATACCATCATTGAGTCGAGCTCCGGCAACCTGGCCATTGCTCTTGCCATGATCTGCCATTCCAAAGGCTACGCCTTTACCGCGGTAATTGACCCCAACACCTCCAACGATGTTATTAAGCTATTAAAGGTATATAAGGCCAACATTATTATAGAACGAGAACGTGATATTAACGGTGGCTACCTGGGCACCAGAATAGAAACCATTCAGCGCATCATAAGTACTAACGATAACTACTATTGGATAAACCAGTATGCTAATAACAGCAATATCATGAGCCATTATCAAGCTACAGCTGAAGAGATTCATTCAGTATTTAATCCGGCCCTGCAGCGCGACTTACCAACTCATATTTTTGTTGGTTCGAGCACCACGGGGACATTAGGCGGTATTTTAAAGTATTTCAAAGAATTTTCGCCCGATACAAAGATAATTGCTGTTGAACCTGAAGGTTCGATCACCTTTTCGAGCCATTTTAAAAGTCGTTTTATTCCGGGCATAGGCGCTAGCCGTGTGCCCGAACTAAGCACACAGATAGATAAAGCCAATCTTCACGACATTGTTTGGGTAAAAGAGACAGATACTATATCATGTTGTAATCGACTATTAAACGATTATAGTTTGCTGTTGGGAGGTAGCACCGGCAGCGTCATATCTGCCATACTATCTTATCGGCACTTGTTAAGCCCCAAAGATACTGTGATCGGCATCTCTCCCGACTTTGGGCAGAAATATATAGATACCGTTTACAACGCTGAATGGGTGACAGATAAAATGATGTCTGATACTAAACTGGAATTTGAAGAGGAAAACACCGAGAGGCCTAATTAAATGCAAATCCAATATTAAATTCTGTTAAAACGAGCAGTGATATTGCGCTTAAACCTAATTTTAAAATATCTGAACCAGAACCTAAGAAATTGACGACCGAGATTAATAGTTATAAAATACCTTCCTATCTGCAGCCGGGAGACACTGTGGCTATTACTTGTCCGGCAAAAAAACTTCCCCGTAACATTGACGATGCTGTCAAACTTCTTGAATCATGGGGCCTGAACGTTGTTCTTGGGGAAACCGTTTATGCATCCTGGAACCAGTTTGCCGGAGATGATGATTTGCGTACTTCTGATTTCCAGCGTTTCCTCAATGATCCATCAATCAAAGCCATCTTCGCGGCACGTGGGGGTTATGGTACGATCCGCATCATTGATCGTCTTGATTTTTCTGAATTTAGTAATCATCCCAAATGGATCATAGGATTCAGTGATATCACCGTGCTTCACAGTCATATCCAGTCTTTGTACAAAACTGAAAGTATACACGGACAAATGCCATTAACTATCAGAGAAGGTTCTGAAATTTCTTTAGAAACATTAAGAAAAGCTCTTTTCAATGAAAAAATCAATTACAATTATAGCAGTAAGGCCATTAACCGGAGCGGAGAAGCTGAAGGAATATTAATTGGAGGAAACCTGAGCCTGCTCGTGATGATGGCCGGATCAGTTTCTGAAGAGGATTACTCTGGAAAGATCCTTTTCCTGGAAGATGTAGGAGAATATCTGTATTCCATTGACCGCATGATGTGGAACCTGAAACGGGCAGGAAAATTGAATAATCTTAAAGGTTTGATCATTGGAGGTTTTACTGAACTGAAGGATAATGATATTCCTTTTGGCCAAACAGCTGAACAGATAATCATGGATCATGTTAAAGAGTTTAATTTTCCGGTTTGTTTTGATTTTCCGGCCGGTCATATTCCGGATAATCGCGCCTTAATACTTGGCAGAATGAGCAAATTAAAGATAGAAGGACAACAGGTATGCCTGACTTATCCCTCCATTGATCAGAAAACATTTTTGTAATCACAAAAAATAATATCAAAATGGCAATATTTGATTCATTAGGTAAATACAGAAATACAGGATTATTAATTGTTAGAATTGGTCTTGGAACCATGTTTATGCTTCATGGTTATCCTAAACTTTTAGGAGGACCTGAACAATGGGAGGCCATTGGTGGAGCAATGAACAATCTTGGAATTAAATTTGCCCCGGCTGCCTGGGGACTCATGGCTGGAATTACAGAAACATTTGGAGGATTTTTAATTTTACTGGGACTTGCATTCAGGCCGGTATGTATGTTATTAACATTTAACCTGTTGGTTGCGGCTTTGATGCACCTGAAAAGCGGAGAAGAATTTATGACTGCATCTCAGGCTATCGAAACCGGATTCATGTTTTTAGGGTTGATTTTTATTGGACCGGGTAAATACAGTGTCGATAAGAAATAAATAATTCCTTGAAGAAAAATAAACAGAAACAGAAAAAGCGGAGTTCCTCCGCTTTTTCTGTTTATAAGATATTGAGATAAATTATCTCCAACCCTTATTAGAAGTATTTTATTCCATCAGCTTTAGCTTCGGTTCCGAAAGTATAGAAAGGAAGAGCCACACCCATAGTTTCCTGAGTTTTTGCAGGAATTGGGAAGTGTAGTGGTGTACCCTTTTGCAAGAGGTCCAATTTTCTCATTTCGAAGAATTGTAGTCCGAAACCAGTGGTATACATTTCAACATGACGCTCATGATGAATGGCCTGGATAACATCAGCAGAAACTGCTGCTACATCAGCCATTTGACCACGGGTTTTACGGGTACTTGTATTAATAATTGTGGCAGCCCCTGATAAGTCAGCAGTATAGGCTCTTGACTCAGCTTTAGCATATCATTCTCTGCCTTCATGATCTGTGGTTTTGGACCAACAGCTGCAACATACATTTCATCATATCTCTTATTTCTGTAAGGAGAATAGTGGTAATAACCTCTGGCTGCCTGGAACCACTTGGAACCGGTATATTGATTTTCACCGGGTTAGGGATGAGTTTAAACGTTCCCGGCTATTCGGTTGAAATTTTTGAACATAAAAAAACCCCGGCAGAACCTGCCGGAGTTGATGTATTGAAGGATATTTAGTTAACCTTAATATTATAGGAAACGGTGCTATACATACTTATTTTTTCACCACCGGCATCTGTAATCGACACTGGTAAAACATATTTAGTTTGTGTTTTGTCGATTGCCGCTGTGTTGATCTTAATGTTAACTGTTCCTGTGCGTTGGCCGGCAGGAATTGTAACAGAAAGACTGGATGCAGTATAACCAGTGCTTGGCAGCATGATGTAGTTCCCGCCGGTTGCAGTATTAAGAGCTGCCAGGGCATTCGCATTGACGCCAAGTGTTACTGTCAGGTTGCTCGACAAAGGTTTAGGCGAGGCGATATTCACCACTATTGCAAGGTCTGAACCTGCCGCACTGGCCGTGTATGTTTTTGGTACAACCTTAACATTGGTTTCCTGGTTTAGAGCCGCTAATGGCAGTTCTATAGTTGTTGCAACTTTCGAGAAATCCACGTAGGTATCATTCTCCTTTAAGCATGAGCTAAAACTAAAAGCCATAGCAGCAAGCAAAACCGGAACTATCGTAATTATTTTATTTTTTATCTTCATGATCTTTTATTTAGCCCAAAATATTTTGGAAGTAAATTGATTGATTGTTCCTTCTAAAGTAAGGTTAGCCCCATTCTGTTGTGATTCACTCACAGGATAGAATATGCGGCTTGGAATTGTAGGCTGTGCAGATTGAGTAGAAACAGGTATGTCTGCAGGGAAACCTGTTCTTCTGTATTCATTATATGCTTCTATATTTCCATAACCATTCAAAGCAGTCCACTTTTGGTTAATAATGGCTTGAACCTTATCAGTAGATGAGTTCCAGCTAACATTATTAAGCGGTTGTGAATAATAAGTTGAAGCTGCTGTAGCTGCACTGGGAACTCCAAGGGTTATAAATGATGAGGTAATACCTTGCTCATACAAGGTCTGAGCACTTCCAGTGAGGATTCCATAAACAGCCGCTTCAGATTGTAAAAACAAGGATTCCGAAGAACTTAAAAGAACCGCTTCCATGTTCGCCCCTTTTAGAAGCCCAGGGCCAATACCGCTTGTGCTGGCATTGTTTTTCGGCGCAGTAGATCCATAGACATTACCAAAATAAGTTACACCATCAATTGGAGTCGGCGCGTAAAATCTCTGCAATCTTGGATCATTTGTGTTTTTAAGTTTTGTAACTGCATAGGTGTTTGCTTTGTAGTAATCGCCGGGAAGTGAGGCAGCTCCTGTAGCTGTGAAAGCATAGCTCACATGAAAAGGACTCTGCTTGAAGCCATTCGCATCATCATTGGTATAGCCTGGGTTTGCCGCTGCCTGGAAGGTTTGGTCAATATAACCGTTAGCTGCTGTTGCAGAAACTGCTGTTTTCAAAGTTGCCTGCTTAGCGGGGAGCTTATTCCATTGACGGATAGCCAAACGCAATTTAATTGTGTTGGCAAACTTAACCCATTTATTCATATCTCCCTTAAACACAATATCCGATGTTCCCGGATTTGTAGCCGTAGCTGGAGCAGATTTAATAGCTGCCATAGCTGCATCCAGCTGTTTTAGCAGATCGTCATAAATAACTTCTCCTTTATCATAAGAAGGTGTTAAAACTTCCGGTGCCTTGAAAGCCTGACTGTAAGGAACATTATTATAGGTATCAACCAGAGTTTGAAATTCCAGTGCTTTCATGATTTTAGCAATTGACTGGAAATAAACTAAAGCAGGATCAGCTGCACCCTTTTTTTCCAGATCATTGTAGTTTGAAAGGTTCAAATAAAATTGGGTAAAAATCTGGTAGTTTGAATTGGTAAATGCATTGGTATTCAGTACCGAGCTGGGAACATAGTTACCGCTGCTCGTCCAAAATCCCATCCATACACCTGTGGTTGCAGCATATCCCTGAGTCGTTGTTCTGATCGCACCAGATGGAAAAGTTTCTGCTGCTTCGTATAAATTACCGGATACAACCAGAGAACCTGATAACTGAAACTGTGGGGTTGCAGAGGAAGGTGTGTTAGGGTTGGTTTCCAGACTTAAAAAGTCATCCTTACAACCAGCAATACTTATTGTAAAGAATATGGCTATGATTGAAAATATTTTTTTCATGATTGATTATTAAAATGTTACCTGAATATTTGCTCCAAATAGTCTTGTAGGCGGAGTTTGGTTAGCATTTGTTTGCCCTACAGCATTGGAAATGTCAAGGCTAAATTCCGGATCAGAGAATTTGTTATCTATTGGTCTGAACATTAACAGATTTCTGCCAGTCAAAGAAAACGATGCTCCTTTTACAATACGTGATTTATTAACAAACTGGTTTAAATTGAAAGTAAGATTAACTTCCCTTAATTTCCAGAATGCCGCACTATTTACGTACGGATTGATCGCACTATTGTATTGAGAAGCTTGCCAAAATCCATAATTTCCATCCACAACAGGAACTGTAGTGTTTTCTACAAATACTCCAGGAGAGGTCTGTATTACAGAATTAGGGTAGATAAACCTCTCACGGTCTGCCTCAACAGTTTTTGAGGAGATCCCGCCGAATGCTAGAGTGGAACCAATCGCATTATAAATTACGTGACCACTTTTATATTCTGCCACCGCAGAAAGAGTCATGAACTTATACGTGGAGGAAAGGTTAAGCCCTAAAACATATTTAGGTGTTGTTCTTCCATAGTTTTTTAAGCCGGAAGCTACTGTAGGATATCCGGCTGTTGTACCTGAGGCATTAACAATCACACGGCCTTGCGGGTCTCTAGAAAAGTCACTACCCTGCAATACCGGGAAAGGTTGTCCTACAACCGCATAAATACCTCCTGCTGCTCCCGAAAGTTGAAATTGAGTAGAGCCTGGAATTAATGAAAGTACTTCTGAATCATATAAACCAAGTGCACCTCCCAAACGTAATCCTATTTTGTCATTTGACCGGGGAAGAATATCGCCTGTTAAATCAAATTCCCAACCGGTGTTTTTTATTTCACCTGCATTTACAACTGCGTTATTAAATCCGGTTGAGGCCGATGTCACTACGCTAAGCGTCTGATTCCTGCTATTTTGTTGGTAATGACTTGCTCCGGCAGTAATTCTTCCTTCCAGGAAACCTAATTCTGTACCCACTTCAATCTCGTCAATAATTTCAGGCTCTAACAATGGGTTATTATCTACAGTACTAAGGGCCAGACCACCGAGGCCACCATAAGGGAAGCCAGGGGAACTAGTGAACACATCATTAATTGAGTATGGAGAGATCGTTACTTGTCCAACCTGACTAACAGCCGCTCTCAATTTACCATAGGATAAAATCTTGTTATCCTTTAAGCCCGGGATGGCATTTGTGAATACAAATGATCCTGAGATGGAAGGATAAAATACAGATCTTTTACTTTTTGACAATCTTGAATCCCAGTCATTTCTGCCGGTCACCTGTAAGAAGGCAAAATCCTTGTAGCCAATGTTCAATGCTCCGAACACGCCAATCTGGCGGATTAGGAATTCTTGCTGACTAACTGTAGGAACACCTGCAATAGCATTAATGTTATAGAAATCGGGAATAAGCAAGTTCGAACTCTGATCATTCTGAGTCCGTGCTTTACTTTGCCAGATGGTATTACCAATTAAGAGGTCTGTTTTGAAATCCTTAAAAAAGGTACGATTGAACTTAAGAAAAACATCCTGTTGTAAACGGGATAATCCCTGATTCGTGTTGAAATTCAGATTCGTTGTTCCATCACCATATTGTGTATAATCCTGAACGAAACCTGTGGCCTTTCTGGCCGCACCATATCTTGAAGGAATATTACTTACACCCAATGGATCACTCGCAGCATAGGCTGAGAATTGTACTTCCCTGCGTGTGGCTTTGTAAAGATTCGTACCAAAGTTTTGTGATAGCTTGTATGTTACGTCAAACCATGAAGCTGGTTTAAGATTCAAATTAATATTTCCCAAAAAAGTATCTCCTTTACGGTTTATCCTTGAATTAAGAATCTGCCAGTAAGGGTTCACATTGTAGGCACTATAATAATCATTGGGGTTATAAAATTTGCTGTTATTGGCATCCTTCAGATCATCTATATTGATAAAGGCAGGCATCTGAAATAAGTTGGCAAATAATATCTGGGTAGTTGCATTCGTTGAATAGTTTACACCATAAGTGCTTACATTATTATTTGTGTAACCTACTGAATAATCAGCTCTGAACATTCCATATTTTTTTGTTCCGGAAGCTCTTATTGCACTTCTTATATTTCTGTCATCCTGAATAACTCCTGAAGCATACACATGCTGAGCAGATAAATAGAACGCGTTATCTACATCCCCGCTCTGATAGGAAAGGTCATTTTGTTCGGTCATACCAGTTTCAAAGAACGCTTGAATGGGACTTTTATCACGGGGTGAATAGGTAATAATATTTTTTTCACCATTCTGAAGAGGAGCACCCAGTTCATACTGTGCACCATTATATGCAGGTCCGTATAACTGGTTTTCGAAACCGGTAAATAATGGGGCGCCTGTATTTGGATCACGGAATCCGTCAGCCACCGTTTCACCACCATAGGGTCCAAATTTGGTTTGGATGTCAGGGAAATATGAAACTTTATTCACCTGGAAAGAATTACCATATTTAATAATCGGTTTCCCTGAAGCAGTTCCTTTTTTAGTAGTAATGATCAATGCGCCGTTAGATGCTTCAGAACCATAAAGGGCAGCTGCACTGGATCCTTTCAAAACGTTAACGTCCTCGATATCATTTGGGTTTATTGCATTTAATGCGCCCCCCGGAATTGGCACTCCGTCTAAAACGATGAGGGCTGAGTTATTTCCATTGATAGACCGGGCGCCACGTAAGGTAATTCTTAACTGCGGATCGATACCATTGTTAATAGTATTAACCTGTAATCCGGATACTTTACCCGTCAAACCATTCGCAATATTGGTCACATTGGCTTGAGTCAGTTCTTTTGCACCTATAGTGGTGGTGGAATAACCTAGCTCACGTGCCTGACGTTTAATACCTAATGCACCTGTTACAACGATCTCTCCCAACTGCTGGGAATCCGAATCTAAAGCCACATTTACAACATTGTTTGATCCGATAGTAAGGACCTGGGTTCGGTAACCAATGTAAGTGAATGTTAAACCGTTACTTCCAGCAGGCACTCTTAAAGAGAACTTACCGTTTGCATCGGTTTGCGTGCCAATTTGGGTGCCGTTTGCTTTAACACTTACCCCCGGCAAGGGTAAGCCATCTGTTTTGTCTGTTACTGTTCCAGTTACAGCGCGCTCCTGAGCTATAGCATGAAATGCTATAAATAACAGCAAGAACAAACTTTGTAGAAGTTTTTTCATACTTAATTGGTTTAGAATTGTTTAAATAAGGATTGATTTATATTGGTTACTATAAAGTCAAATTTGAGCAACATATTTGTTACGACAAAATATATTTATTGTTATTTTTTTGTAAAGTTTTTAACCTATTGATTTACAGATATTTAATTTTTATTAGCTAAGAAATTTATCTTAAATTTATTATGCTTGCATTATGAAATGCTATCCTTAAACACAAAATACAGAGCAGATAAGGCTTAAAAAAGCTCGTTTTGTTAAGATAAATATCCTCATAGCTGCTTGAATACTTTTGGAACTTTGAACTGTTACTTTGAGCATTCTTTTGTAACAAATCTATTGATATTAAAAAATATTTTACTACTATGTATTGCATATTACTAAACAAAACATATATCTTTGTTATATGATAGTGGAAAATAGCCAAACTCAGATGAGGAAAGGAATACTTGAATATTGTATACTTTCTATAATCTCCCGGGGAGAGATTTATGCATCAGACATCATCTCTGAATTAACAAAAGCCCGCTTAATTGTTGTAGAGGGGACCATATATCCCTTACTAACACGATTGAAGAATAACGGACTGTTAATTTACAACTGGCAGGAGTCAACCTCAGGCCCCCCAAGAAAATACTACACTTTGTCGCCTGCAGGGGAGGAAGTATTAAAACGTCTGCATTCCACTTGGGCAGAACTATCCTATGCAGTGGAAGTATCTCTAAATGAAAGAATTATTGAACCCATTAAAGAAAAATCATAAAAAATTGCTAAAATTAAGGTCATGAATAAAACTATTATAATCAATATTAATGGGATTGTTTTCCATATCGAGGAAGATGCATATGAAGTGCTGAGGACTTATATGACTGGTTTAAAAAGGCATTTTGCTTATTCTGCAGATAGTGAAGAGATAGTTACAGATATAGAAAACCGACTGGCAGAAATGTTCAGTGAAAAACTCAAACAAGGCCACAAACAGGTAATTATTGTTGAAGATGTTGAATATGTAACAGAAAAAATGGGAACGGTTGATGACTTCGATATAGATGATGAGGATCCCACAATACGCCTTTCAACCGCAGCCTTTAAAACTGAAAAGAAATTATTCAGGGATATGGATGATAGCATAATCAGTGGGGTTTGTGCAGGTATTGGGCATTACTTTGATGTAGAGCCCAAGTGGATCAGGCTGATTGCAATCATCACCTTATTTATGGGCATAGGAATACCAGTGTATATTATTTTATGGCTGGTTATACCCAAGGCGAGAACGAGGGTCGATAAAATGGCAATGAAAGGGGAGCCTATCAACCTTCAGAATTTTAAAAAGAACTTTGATGAGGAGATACAAAATTTAAAAAGCGGATTTAAAACTGCACGGAAAGAAGCGAAACCGGCAATACACCAGTTGGCGAAGTTTATTGGCAAAGCTGGGATGATCTTTGTAAAATTTCTCGGAGCAATCATCATATTAGCCGGAGTACTCGGCTTATTTGTTCTGGGAATTGGTCTGATTACATTTCTGGGCTACTGGAATGGTAACCAGCTAAACACCTTTCCTTTTAATATGGTAAACCCTGGATATAAATCTATTCTGACCCTATCCGCATTTACACTGTTATTTATTCCAATTACTGCACTTGTTGTATTTGCAATCAGGGTGCTTTTTGCTCATTTTGAAGTTTCAAAAGCTGTTTATTTCGGAATGCTGATCATTTGGCTTACAGCTTTGGGGATTGGGGTATACAATATCTCCAAGATTGGTTCAGAATTTAATGAAGAAGCGCAATACTCTATAAAATCAAATTTAAAACAATCAAAAACATTTTATCTGAAATTAAATCCTGTACAATATCTTACAAAAGAAGATAGTATGGATTATAATATAGACCCCAATAATTTTAAGGGCCGAATTATTATGAACTCCAGAAGAGGAGAGTTTAATTTACCAAGAAATGTAAGTCTTAAAATTGTAAAAGCGGATATAAGTACCCCCATACTGATACAGGAATTCAGTTCTAAGGGTCCTGATTTTGAAACAGCATTATCATTTTCACAACGTGCAAAACATCGCTATATCCAAACAGACTCCCTGCTATTAATTGATGGAAATATTCATCTACAAAAGGGTGAATTATGGCGTGACCAGAAGGTTCACCTGGTTCTCAGGATTCCTGTAAGTACCACAGTCTTCATTGAGGGTACATTAAACCAATATCTTGAGGACTATAGCCTTTGGGACTGTCAGCCTCAGAATGCAAAAAAAGATTTCCTTTCTGAATGGATCATGACAGCAAATGGTTTAAAATGCAAAAATGACAGTCTGTATAATCAAAAAAGAATAACAGCTGAACCGGAAGAACAATTTTAAAAACACCTGTCCTAACCCCGGCCCCGGATCAGGTCCGGGGTTGGGTTTGGGTTTGGGGTTTCTAATGCCCTACCATAAATACAGCGTTGCTGAATAACAATTTACCATTTTCCCAAAAAGCCCTGAATAATGGATCATCAGCTAAATAAACAACAGAACCATTACCCATTTCCTGGACTCCAAAGATAAGTCCATCGCTTAATTTTTTCTTTGCCTGAACTCCCACAAAACCAGTTACGTAATTATCTTTTTTGAGAACACCTACATTCCATCCACCATTCAGGTATTTATAAACCTTGTCATCAAGCTTTAATGTGTAATAAAAATTTGGAAAGCCAAATCCTAAGGGATGAGTATTATCCAGATCCACTTTATAAATAGCTCCCGGAATGTTTGTACTTACATTCTCCCTTTCTCTGTGTTCATAAGCTTTGAGGTCTACATAGATATCCTTATCTTCCTTTTTAGCATCTTCCTTATTTTTTAGATCAAAACCTTTTTTACCGGCCAGTTCTGAAACCGCATTTTTCATTGCAATAAGTTTACCGCCGCCCCGAATCCACTGAAGCATTTTCTCATTTCCGATATCAGTATAATTACCGTCGGGGTAAATAAGGACATCAAACTCGTTCCAGTTTATCATGCTCAGGTCCTGAGGCCTGACCATGGTTACAGGATATCCAATTTCCTGTTCGAAAAAATGCCATATCTCACCCAGAGAAAGTGAAGAAACAGATTCTCCTCCTACAACAACTACCCTGGGTTTCTTGATAAAACGAACTTTACTCGACCCAAGATCTGCACCCTTATCCACAAATGCAGTAGGAATCGCGAAAAGGCTTACGCCGGATTTTTTTGCAATTTCATTCACTATCATTTCAAACCCACCATAAATTGTGCTATTCCCGCTTCGTGTAATAATCAAAGAGCCGGCATTAAATCGTCTTCCTGAAGTTTCAAATGGAATTTCAGAATACCTTACTTTTATACCTTTGTTCAGTAATTCAGCGAGGAATTTTACATCAGCAATGGAATTCCAGTTCGCGATGTAGGCTACAGGATTAGTAACCGAAGAAGCCGGTACAATAATTTCAGGGACAAGGCTGGTTTCCGGTTTGATTGATTCCTTTGTTGCATAAGCCTGAAGGCCGTGAGCATAAGGTAATGACCATGCAGTTATATCATAGGTAGCCGAATCTGAAACGAAGGTGTTTGGCTCAAAAAGTACTTTCAGAAGTACAGATTTTGGCTGATGTGCATTAAGCACCATATCTGTCTTATCTACTCTGAAGCTTTCTGTTTTCCCATTAAAATAATTATAACCCTGAGCCCCCTTCGAAACTCCAAAACCAAATTCAATTCCATTTCTCTGAAGCAGAGAAGCAAGAGACTTTATCTTTTCAGTATTATCGCCCTTAATAATATAGGATTTATAATCCCCGGGAGGATTTGATTTACTTGCTGTAAAATAATTTTTGAATTCAGTAATTGCCTGCTCAGCATGTTCTGAAGCAGCCTCTAAAGTTGAAAGACCAGAAGTATGATGATGAGCAATGCGGTCCTTCAGTGTTAAAGTATCGCCTTCAGCATTTATTACTGCAAGACCCGCTCTTCCTGAGCCTCCCTGCTCATAGGTCATCCCTATTGAGCCGTTATAAACAGGATAAGTATCCCCGTAAGAAGGATATAGCAAATCAAAGTTCTCTCTGGTAAAATACATCCATCCATTCTGATCGAAGTAGCGGGCATTATTCTTACCGATAATAGTTTGAAACTCGCGCTGCCATTTGCTGATATCCTGATGATAAGGTTCTGCTGCCGGAGCAAAATAGTATGGATTATTTATTCCCTGTTCATGAAAATCAACATGAACCTGTGGTAGCCATTTGTTATAAATCGCAAGCCGCTGCCTGGATTCAACCTGACTCTGCCATACCCAATCGCGGTTCAAATCAAAATAATAGTGATTAGCTCTGCCACCAGGCCAGGGTTCCATATGTTCCCGGGCGAATGGGAGGGCATCAGGAACTGAATTTTTTATTGGATTATAAAAATTGACATAGCGCTCCCTTCCATCCGGGTTTAAACAGGGGTCAAGAATGACCAAAGAATTCCTTAACCATGCTTTTGTTCTTGTATTTGCAGGATCAAGCAGATCAAAAACGGTTTGTAGTGAAGCTTCTGTTGATACTGACTCATTTCCATGAACATTATAACTAAACCATACAAGAATTGGTTGATCTTTTAAAACTTCCAGAGAATTTGTTGTATTTAAGCCATTCTTTATCCCGGTAAGATTCATATTGCTCTTCCTGATTTCTTCCAGACGGGAAATATTTGAATCCGAACCAACAAAAGCAAGGAACAAGGGTCGCCCTTCATTGGTTTTACCATATTCCTGCAATTTAATATTCTTTGACGCGGAAGCCAGATACTTATAATATTCAACTACCCTGTAATGTGGCGTAAACTGATCTCCCAGCTTATATCCGAGAAATTCGGAAGGGGATTGAATTTTTTGTGTAAAACCCTTCAATTGCATTCCTGATATAAGGAGGAGCAAAATAAAATATTTCATCATTCGGAATTATGTATTTATAATTGGTAATACGCCGCAGCAAACCAGAAATGCAATAAGATGAACTGGATTGAACAGTTTATCGTGGCAAAAATTCTGAAATCAAAGCTGTTATTGAGCTATATTCAATACCAGACTAAATCCTTCGAATGTACGAGAGAATCGTATAATTACCAAATTCTTCGCCCTTGAGGAACAAAAGTATTATTATTGTATCAAGCTATTCAAAATGACTGTTGAACAACTATACGAGATATACAGGAAGCATCCGGTAATTTGCACCGATACAAGAAAGATCAGTAAATCATGTTTGTTTTTTGCTTTGAAAGGTGATCATTTCAATGGGAATGAGTTTGCTCAACAGGCTATTGAAAACGGCGCAGCTTATGCAATAATTGATGAACTCCTATACGCTGTAAATGAAAATTTTATACTCGTTCCGGATGTTTTGGAAACACTTCAGGATCTTGCCAGATATCATCGGAAAAAACTTAGTATCCCGGTAATCGGAATTACCGGAAGCAATGGAAAGACCACTACCAAGGAGCTGATCAGATCGGTACTTTCACAACAGTTCAATACCTTTGCTACCGAAGGTAATCTGAATAACCATATTGGTGTTCCCTTAAGTATTTTATCAATCAACGAGGCCTGCGAAATAGCGATCATTGAAATGGGTGCCAACCATCAGAAAGAAATCGGATTTCTTTGTGGAATTTCGCAACCAAGTCATGGACTGATTACAAATATTGGGAAAGCACATCTGGAAGGCTTTGGAGGAATTGAAGGAGTAAAAATCGGAAAAGGAGAACTCTATGAATTCATAACGAAGACTAGAGGTACAATATTCATCAATGCTGATGATCCTGTTTTAGAAGAAATAAGTTATGAACGCGGAGTTGAAAATACTGTTTCGTATGGTTCAGATAAGAATAATTTCATTAGCGCAGAATTAATAGTTTCTTCACCTTTTCTCCACATAAAATGGAAAAGTAAAGGTGATTCTTCCCTTAAGAACAGTTTTACAGCGAAATCAAATTTACCCGGAATTTATAATTTTAATAATATTGTTTCCGCAATCTGTGTGGGCAGCTATTTTAAACTGGGCCCCGATCAAATTAATCTGGGCATCAGTTCCTACCATCCGCTCAATAGCCGGTCTCAGATTTTAAGGACTGAACATAATACGATAATCTGCGATTATTATAATGCTAATCCAAGCAGTATGGCCGTAGCTTTGGATAACCTGGAATCAATCGGCACAGATTCTAAAGCAATGATTTTAGGTGATATGTTTGAGTTGGGACTTGAATCCGGGAGTGAACATCAATTGATTCTTGATAGAGCAATGGCGCTTAATGCGGCCCGAAAGATCTTTATTGGTGAAGAGTTCTATAAACTGAAGGAAAATAAAGCTGCTGAATTTTTCAGAACTGTTCAGGATGCAAAAGAGTCACTGGAAGAAAAACCAATTTTAGCTTCTACTGTTTTGTTAAAAGGTTCCCGAGGTATGAAACTAGAAACATTATTGCCATTCCTGTAATATAAAGTTCCTTCATGTATTCTTCTCAGATTTTTTAATCAGATTTCGCCGGTATTGCTGAAGGATCAGAAGAACAGGTGCACAGAGAAATGAAAAAACATACAGAGGATGCCCCGGATCGAAAATTAATACCGAAAACAGGCAGAAGGCAATCAAAAATATTGTAAAATAGTTGTAATAAGGACTGATAAGAAACTTTTTAATTGCTTTCACCTTACAGCGCTTTTTTCTACCCTTACACCAGCATCAGTAATATTATCCAGCGGATTATCTCTCATATTCTGCTCCAGCTCAATAATATACTTTCCTTTTAATGGAAATTTATAATCTTCTTTGAACAGGATCTGGTAACTGTATAAATTTCCGGATCCGCTACCCAGCCATTCTCCATCAGGAAGCGCGAGTTTAAACTCTCTTCTTTCGGTCGATCTTTTACCATCCGGTCCGGTAATATGGATCAGCAGAAAAATATTTGAATACTTATAATCAGAGGTATGACGAAGATTAAGATATAAATTACAGGGTATATCTGCTGACTCGATATTTATTGGAATCTTTACTTTCTCTGAATAAGACCAGTTATGTTTATCAAGTTCAATATTGGTGTCTACAATTGCCGACCGATCCTGGCAGGAAGCCAGAACTGTTGCCAATAACACGACAAACAAAAACGATATTTTAACCGGCTTCATTATTTTTATTCTGTAGGTTTTCCCCCGCCTGCTTGATCTCCAGCCGGCCTTTCGCGGTTGTTGTTCCTGAAATTTTTCCTCCGCTTGTTATTTCGGTTTGGGCCATCAGGTCTTTCCGCCTGCGGACCAGCCGGTCTTTGTTGCTGATCAGGGTTCTGAGGCTTTGGTACTCTTTGGGCAGTTTCCTGAGCGGCTGGAGCTAAACCTGCTTGTGGGGCACCAGGTACTTTAGGTTTATTCCGATTTTTGTTGCGATTGTTTTTCTTGTTCTTTCCAGCCTTGTTATCAAGACGGGTCAGGCTGTCCTGTCCAACTACATTTTCATAATCTAACACCTTAGCAACAACAGGTTTATCTGCTTCGGCTAACTCTACCTTCAGGTATTCAGGTTTAATTCCCTCTTTATTTAGTTTCTGAACCTCTTTAACTCTGGCAATATCCACCGAAATCCAGTTTTCATCATTTGGATAACTGAACCACATCAATTTTTTGAATATATCTGTTTTTTGATGTCTTACCGTCCCAGTCATTGTCTCGAGGCGCTCCACATTATCAGGAATGTCCCTGAGAGCGTCCATATAAGTATCCAGCTCATAATTCAGGCAGCATTTTAATTTGCCACACTGACCGGCAAGCTTCAGGGTATTCAATGACAGATTCTGATATCGGGCAGCAGATGTGGACACCGTTTTAAAATCAGTTAACCAGGTTGAACAACATAGTTCACGTCCGCAGGAACCTATTCCACCCAGGCGACTTGCTTCCTGACGCATGCCAATCTGACGCATCTCAATACGGATCCTGAAGGTCTCGGCCATTTTTTTAATCAGTTCCCTGAAATCAACCCGGCCTTCAGCGGTATAATAAAATGTGGCTTTAGTACGGTCGCCCTGATAATCCACATCACTCAGTTTCATAGCCAGGCCAAGCTCCTTAGCCAAAATCCTCGCTTTATGCATGGTTTCAAATTCAAGATCCTTTGACACTTTCCATTTATCAACATCTGCAGGTGTAGCTTTACGGTAGATCTTTTTAAGTACGTCATCGGTGCGCATATGCCTCTTTTTAAGCTGCATACGGACCAACTCCCCTGTCAGGGACACATGACCAATATCAAATCCACCGGAAGTGGTTTCAACAGCAACCAGCTCCCCGGCATCGAGGTATAAATTTTCGGTATTTAAAAAGAACTCCTTTCGCGAGCCCTTGAATTTAATTTCTATAATATTAAACGGCTTAAAATTGGAAGGCATATCCATATGCGACAACCAATCATAAACATCTAATTTACTGCAACCATTTGTAAGGCATGAACCATTACTCTTACATCCGGCAGGGGCACAGCCACCCGTTGAACAACTACCACATCCCATAATTAATTCAATATATATTGAGTCCCCGCAGGGAGCGTATTAAACTTTAAAATTTTAACGAACTGTAAAGATACATCTAAAAATAAAATTTTTGGATTTGCATTGCGTTCAATGTGATAATGAGCCTTTTCCAGTTCATTTACCAAAGCCTCGCATTTTGCAAGGTCCAGATGTTTGCTGAAATTTTTAACAAAATCCAGTTCTGCCGAAGGTAAATGTACTAATGATTCTGCACCTGACATCATCATAATGCATTCACGAATCAGCTGAACTCCATAACGCAACATATTTTTCTGGTTCTCCCGACCCAGTTTAGAAAGCTCATCAACAAAATCTATGATCTGTGGGCCTTTATCGGCGAAGGTCATGCGCATCCAGTTTGTAAAATTCCGGAAATCATCATGATCATCCTCCTTCAAAAGATTGAGGGCAGCCTGCATATTTCCGTCACTCAAATAAGCTATCCGGGAAGCCTGTGTTTCAGAAATATCTTTATTATCAGTTAGATAAAGTACAATATCCACATTCTTTAAGGCAGGGATTTTCACCAGCTGAGTTCTGGATATAATCGTATTTAAGATCTGATCCTGATTTTGCGCCACCAAAATAATCAGTGTTTTACTGGCCGGTTCCTCCAATGTTTTTAAAAGGCGGTTTCCCTCATTTTTGAGATATTCAGGAAGCCAGATGATCATTGTTTTATACTCTGATTCAAATGCTTTTAGTGAAAGCCGGTGCAGAATATTCAGACATTCGGCTTTGTTAATATTGGGCTGTTTGTTCTGCGCATCAAGTCGAAGACGCCATTCATCGAGATTAAAATAAGGATTAGTCAATACCAGATCGCGCCACTCACCCAGATCGGCCATCGAATCTTCCTTCTCCCCCCCTCTGAAAAATGGATATGAAAAATGCAGATCAGGATGTATCAGCTTGTTATATTTTCTGCAGGAAGCACAAAGGCCGCAACTATCTTTTTCGGTTCTATCTGTACATGAAATAAATTGAGCATAGGCCAGGGCAAGAGCGAAACTGCCGGAGCCCTCGGGTCCGAGAAATAATTGGGCATGACTTACCCTGTTCTCAAAAACTGATTGAATCAGTTGTTCCTTTATCGCATTCTGACCAATAATTTCCTGAAACAGCATCGTGCAAATTAAGAAAAATTAAGTTTTAGAATACAGATAATTAGGTAAGGATGATCTTAGAGAGGTCAGAATACTGAGGAGCATGTAAATTATATGTCCTTAACATGGTTCTAAATATATAATTTTGCCCCTAACTAATTATCATAGCTCGTTGAAATCTCATAAAATTCAAGGCTTTAGGCTTTCAAAAGAAGCCATGCAGGACTTTGGCTACAAAGTTGTTGATGCCATAATTGAACATTTTGAAACACAGGATAAAAGGCTGCCTGTTTCAAATGCTACCAGAACAGAGATGGACCAGCTTTTCTCTGAAGTGGCTCCTGAAAATCCGATGCCGGCAAATGAGGTTTTGAACTTTGTTCTTGAAAATGTCATGACGCAAAGTAATATAATGACTCATCCAAAAACCTATGCTTTTGTTCCCGGGCCGAGCAATTACATTAGTGTGATGTCTGATACCCTGGCAACAGGTTTTAATATTTTTGCGGGTGGATGGGTAGGTTCGGCTGCTGCTGCCGGACTTGAGATCAGCACGCTGAACTGGATGCTGAAACTCTTTAATTTCCCGGTAAAAAAAGGTGGGGGTATCTTTACCAGCGGAGGTTCAATGGCAAATTTAACAGCCCTCGCAACTGCCAGAAAGGTGAAATGTGGTGAGGATTTTTCGAAAGCAATTATCTATTTATCCGATCAGGCACATTCCTCAAATATTAAAGCGATCAATATCCTGGGTTTTAAAAAGGAACAGATCCGGATAATTCCAACCGATATGGAATTTAAGTTTTCAATAAATAAGTTGAAAAATGCGATAGCCAGGGATAAGATCGAAGGATTAAAACCATTCTGCCTGATCGCCTCTTCAGGCACAACCAATACCGGAACGGTAGATTCGCTGGAAGAACTCGCGGCTATCTGCAAAAAGGAAAATATCTGGCTCCATGTGGATGGTGCCTTTGGGGCAGCGGTTATATTATCAAAAAACGGTAAAAAGATTCTTAAGGGCATTGAGAAGGCTGATTCCTTAACGATAGATCCCCATAAATGGCTTTTCCAGCCTTATGAAATCGGTTGTCTGCTGGTTCGCGATCATAAAAGCTTAAGTGGCACATTTACCGAAAAACCGGTATATCTGAGGGATATTGAAGGGAATGAATCGGAGATCAACTTTTATGATCACGGTATAGAATTAACCAGACACTTTAGGGCATTGAAGTTTTATATGTCGATCAAAACCTTCGGACTAAAAGCTTTCAGGGAAGCCATTGACTATAATATCAAACTTGCAGAACTGGTAGAAGCTGAACTCAGAAAGAGTGATAAATGGGAGGTAGTATCGCCGGCCACGCTGGCCATCATCAATTTCAGATACAATCCCGTAAAAGAGAATTTGTCTGAAAAGATGGTCGATGTGATCAATCAGAAAATAGCCGCAAAAATGATGGCCTCGGGAGAAGCACTTTTGGTTACCACCATCCTGCTTGGCCAGGTTGTGTTGAGGATGTGTTTGATCAACCCCAGGACAACACTCGAGGATGTTAAAAGTACGATAGCACTTTGTGAGAAATTTGCTTTGGAATAAGAATTAATCAGCTCATAAGACATTTTAAATCTTCTATCTTTAACTAACACAATTTAAACCACCTATGCGCATACTTGCTTTTGATTACGGTACTAAACGCATTGGAATCGCTGTAACTGATCCACTCCAGATCATTGCTACGGGACTGGATACGATACATCCCAAAGACATCATTGATTATCTGAAAAAATACCTTTCAACAGAACCGGTAGAACTTTTTGTGGTAGGCGAACCAAAACAAATGGATGGAAGCCCATCACAATCAACACCTCATATTAAAGGATTCATTACGACACTAAAAAAGCATTTTCCGGAAATTCCAGTCGAACGGATCGACGAACGCTTTACATCCAAAATGGCATCAGCCGTTGTCGCTCAAAGCGGGTTTAAAAAAACAGACCGGCAGAATAAGGAACGTCTGGACACGATTTCGGCAACAATTATACTGCAGACTTATCTCGAAAAGAAAAGCCTGAGCTAGGCATCCGGCTCCTTCGGCTAAATGCAATTTCCTATCTTTACAGCATGGATTTACTCAGTGATGAACTTAAAACCTACCTGGAAAGCTCCTGCGATCCTGAAAGTGATTTGCTCAAACAAATAGACCGGGAAACCCATCTTAAGGTCTCCTTACCGCGGATGCTTTCAGGACATTACCAGGGACGGGTTCTCAGTATGCTCAGTAAAATGATTGGTCCGCGAAGAATTCTGGAGGTTGGAACCTTTACCGGATATGCTAGCTTATGTCTGGCTGAGGGCTTGAGTGAGGATGGTATTCTGCATACTATAGACATCAATGTCGAGCTTGAAGACATGGTACGTGCCAGCTTCGCTAATTCAGAACTGGGACATAAAATTAAGTATCATATTGGTAATGCCCTTGAAATTATCCCAAATCTGAATGAGATTTTTGATCTTATATTCATTGATGCCGACAAAAAAAATAATGAAAGCTATTATAATTTAACCATAGATAGACTGAGAAGCGGAGGACTGATCATTGTGGATAATGTGCTTTGGAGTGGAAAGGTTATAGCTGAGAAGAAAACAGATTCGGCCACCACAATAATCAGTAATTTTAATGAGATGGTGAGTTCAGATCAGCGAGTTGAGAAGCTGATCCTACCGGTTCGTGATGGTATTTACATTATCAGAAAAAAATAATTTCAGATGCGAAACTTTAATATAAAATCTGTTCTGTTCCTCTTACCCTGCATAATATTATTAATGGCTTCTTGTGGTATTTTAAAAAAGCAGCGTTCAAATCCTCAAGTTCAAACCCCGGTACCAACTTCCAAAACCAGGCCGGAAGAATCAGCAAAATCAAGAGCAAGCCAAATTCCTGAAATTAAAAACTATTCTGCTATAACCTATATCGAGCGATTTAAACAAATCGCGATTCGCGAAATGAATAATTCAGGGATACCGGCCAGTATTACCCTTGCCCAGGGTATTTTGGAATCGGGCAATGGTAACAGTGAACTTGCACTTGAAGGAAATAATCACTTCGGAATTAAATGTACTCCGGAATGGAGAGGAAAATCTATGTTTAAAGATGATGATCAGAAAGATGATTGTTTCAGGGTATATACTTCACCCGAGGAATCTTTTAAAGATCATACTGAATTTCTGAAAAGAAAGCGATATGCCCCGTTGTTCGAACTGGATAAAAATGATTACCGGGGCTGGGCAACAGGTTTGAAAGCTGCAGGTTATGCAACAAACCCACGTTATGCCGAGCTGCTAATCAGTTTAATTGAGCGTTATAATCTAAACCGTTTTGACCGTATGGAAACCGAAACAGAGAAAATTATCAGGGAGGATAAAGTACTTACAGAAATTGCCAAAAATATTCCGCTGGAAAAAAAGGAAGAAGTTTCCCGGCCAAGGGTAAGTATGAAAATTCATGAAGTAAAATCGGGAGATACCCTTGCTTCTGTTTCAAAGTTATTTGGAATTAGTATGGATGATATCAAACAGCTCAATGGTCTGGATGATACAAATCTGAAACCCGGACAACTTCTGGTTGTGTCTAAATAAGGTGGAGGAAAGGAAATAGGGAATGGGGGAACCCGGGTTAAATAAGTTAAAATTGTTAAAATTCATAATTCTTTTCGTTGAAACACTTAGTTTTATCCGCTTGAAAAAAATCATCTATATCTCACTGTTGCTCTTCATTACTGTTAGCGGTTTGCATGCACAGAATAAAACGGTTCAGGGAATTGTTTTTGATATGAACAGCAAACAGCGCCTGACCCGCGTATATATTTACAATACCAGAACGGGAGAGGGATTTTATAATACCACCAAAGGGGAATTTAAAACCAATGCCCGTGAAGGGGATGTGCTGGTTGCTGCATTACAGGGCTATGGAGTAGATACGATCGGTATTCATTCGGAAAGTACTGTGTTATTTTATCTTAAAAGAAACAGTATACAATTACAGGAAGTTGTAGTACGGGATTCTATACAAACACCGGCCGAGCAACTCAAAGCGAAGCAGGAAGAATTTAATACCGCATATAGCAAAGGCACGGTGAAAGATGTACTGACAACAGGCGGAAGTAATGGAGGTGGTGGAGCAGGATTAAGTATCAATGCATTATATACCCTTTTGAGCAAAGAGGGAAGAAATGCAAGACTACTTCAAAAAATTATTGAAAGAGATTACCGGGATGCAATGATCAATTACCGTTTTACTAATACCCTGGTCAACCGGGTTACCGGCTTGAACGGTGAAAAGCTCAGAGATTTTAAGCAACAATATAAACCCGGATATTACTTTATACTGGAAGCCAATGATTATGATTTGATCGAGTATATTAGAAAATCCTATCAAAGCTACCTGGAAAATCCTGCGGCATACAGACTTGAGTCTTTAAAAGGAAATTAGATTGAAATATTTTAAAATCATTCAAATGCCCGGGCTTCCGGTCGGGGGTATTGCATTGTTTCCATTTTTACTTTTAAA